>Ga0316204_10000171_pt1 | contig 270957 bp, 260 predicted proteins | sample 6monrhotite_MG_2_FD_205661 | JGI IMG/M metagenome (GOLD analysis project Ga0316204, IMG submission 205661) | Microbial mat bacterial communities from mineral coupon in-situ incubated in ocean water Damariscotta River, Maine, United States -... | ecosystem: Environmental > Aquatic > Marine >... | reverse complement strand
GACTAAAAGTTTGGTTTCTAAAGTTACTTTTTGGTAGCTTTTTTTTCGCCAGTGTTCATTTTGTGTTTTCATAAGTGACTATAATTAAGTGTTTAATTTTTAGTCAACCTATTTCAGGAAAGTACAAACCCATAAACGTACCATAACGGTTAATGGGAAAAATATAAGACTAACTATTCCTGCTGGAGTTAAAAATGGGCAAATTATTAAAATTAAAGGTCATGGCGGCAAAGGAATAAATGGCGGTCCAAATGGAGATTTACACATTAAATTCACAATTTTAAATCACTCAAAATTTAAAAGAAATAATGATAATTTATATGCCACTATTCCTTTAGATTTATATACTGCAATGTTGGGTGGAGAAATTACTATTCCTGTATTTGAAGGAAAAGTGAAACTTAAAATTAAACCAGAAACTCAAAATGGAACCAAAATAAAATTAAAAGGGAAAGGATTTCCTGTTTACAAAAAAGAAGGTCAGTTTGGAGATTTATTTATAACTTATCAAATAAAAATGCCAACCAATTTAACCAATAAAGAAAAAGAATTATTTAGTGAACTTGCAAAATTAAGAAACTCATGAAAGTAACTGAATTTATACCAATAAGGGAACTTTGTGTTAATTATGAAATAGAAGTTTCTTTTTTTAACCAATTACACGATATAGGTTTAATTGAAATAATAACTTATAATAAAACTCCTTGTGTTCCGCTTGAAACTATTAATGATGTTGAAAAAATGATTAGAATGCATCATGATTTAAATATAAATATTCAAGGAATTGACGTTGCATTTAATCTATTAAAAAAAGTAGAAAGCTTAAATAACGAGTTAACTTCCTTAAAAAATAAATTAAGATTATACGAAGATGATTTCTAAAATATTAGTAGCTATAGATGGAAGTGAATCTGCTTTAAATGCAGCAAATTGTGCTATAAAATTAGCAAAACAAATAAATGCCTCTTTAGAAATAGTTTATGTAGTTAGGTATTCTATTGGAAATATTGCTGCAGGAATAATGCCTTTTGAAATTGAAGAAAATGAAAAAGAAAAAGCCATAAAGCTTATAAACAAAATAAAAAGCAACAATCCGGAAATTAAAATAACTGATTTTGAGACTATTGGTTTACCAATACTTAAAATTATAAAAATGACAGAAGATTGGGATGCTGAATTATTAATAATTGGCCATCATACTCATAATTTCTTCGAAAAACTATTTCTTGCAAGCGTTGAAAACAGTTTATTAAATAATCTTAAAATTCCTATGATGATTATTCCGAAAAGATACAATTGTAACTAAAAATATCATTAATTTCAAGTAAATTTGCACTTTAAAATTAATCATCCAAAAAGATAATTAAACTGCAATATGATATTAATAGATAAACCTTATGTTTCAAAATTTTTAATTGAAACTTTATCCTCTTATAATTTACCTGTTATAGCTACTTCCACAGCAAAAGAATTAATAAAAAATGAAAAAATTAATTGGATTTCAGAAAGTGAAGCTATAAAATTAGTAAAAGAAAATCCAACTATTCCTATATATTCAAACTCCGAAAATGCTATTAGTTGGGTAGAAGAAAATTTGGAGTTTTCAAATAGACCAAAAAAAATAAACCTATTTAAAAACAAATTAAAACTTAGAGAAACCATAAAAGAATTATTTCCTAACTATTTTTTTAAAGGATTAAATTTTAGCGAATTAGAAACTACTTCGGTTGAAAATTTTAAATTTCCTTGTATACTAAAACCAACAGTTGGCTTTTTTAGTTTAGGTGTTCATAAAGTTAGTAATTCTAATGAATGGACTAAAAAAGTTTTGAAAATAAAATCTGAAATTACAGAGATTAAAAAATATTATCCGAATGGAGTGGTTAACACAAATCATTTTATTGCCGAAGAATGTATTGAAGGAGAAGAATTTGCTGTAGATTGCTATTTTAATGCAGCTCAAAAACCTGTTATTTTAAATATAACGCACCACCTTTTTTCTTCGGGTGATGATGTTAGTGATAGAGTATATTCTACTTCTACAACCATAATTAAAACCTATTTAGAAAAAGTGCAACGTTTTATGGAAAAATTAGCTGAAAAGGTTAATCTAACTAATTTTCCTATTCATATTGAAATAAGAATAGACAAAAACGGTAAAATTATTCCAATTGAAGTTAATCCTTTACGTTTTGGTGGCTGGTGTACAACTGCAGATTTAGCATATTATGCTTACGGATTTAATGCTTACCATTATTTTTTAACAGGTCAAAAACCTGACTGGGATAACATATTTAAAGAAAGTAAAAATAAAATTTATAGTTTAGTTGCTTTAGATAATAATTCAGGAATTCCAAATGATAAAGTTAAAAATTTTGATTACGATTTATTATTAAAAGACTTTGAAAACCCTATAGAAATGAGGAAAATTTCTATTGTTGAACATGCTATTTTTGGAATTTTATTTACGGAAACTTCTGAAGAAAATCAACAGGAATTAAAAAGTATTTTAACTTCTAACTTAAAAAAATATATAACTGCTTAAAACAATTTAAATCTCAATTTCTAATTGGTCATAAGCTAAAAAAACGTTTTTAGGTAAACTTTTTTCAACTTCAGCATGAAAACCCATTAAATGGCTAATATGTGTTAAGTACGCTTTTTTTGGTTGTAGCTTTTTAATAATAGCTAAAGCTTCGTCTAAATTTAAATGTGATTTATGAGGTTTAATTCTTAACGCACTAATAATTAAAACATCTAAATCTTTAAGTTTTTCAAGTTCAATATTGGAAATTGTCTTTACATCTGTTAAATAAGCAACTTTCTCAAATTTAAATCCAACTACAGGCAGTTTATTATGTGAAACTTGAATTGGTGTTACTTTTAAATTATTAAGGTAAAAAGGTTTATCATCTATTTCATTAATAACCACACTAGGTGCACCAGGATATTTATTTGCATCTACAAAAATATAATCAAACCGCTTTGTTAGATTCTCAACAACTCTTTTTTTTGCATAAATTGGTACTGCTCCTATTTGAAAACTAAATGGTCTAATATCATCCAATCCAGCAGTATGATCAGCGTGCTCATGAGTAAATAAAACACCATCAATTTTGTTAATTTTAGCACGTAACATTTGATACCTAAAATCAGGACCACAATCAACAATATATCTATAATCACCCCATTCTACAGCAATAGAAGTTCTTAACCTCCTATCTTTTTCATCTTTTGATAAACAAACAGGATGATTGCAATTAATTACAGGAATTCCCTGTGAAGTGCCAGTTCCTAAAAATGTAATTTTAATTTTCATGTAATATGATAAAAGTACAACGAATCTTTATTTTTTCAATTAATAAATTTAATAATAAAAGTAGTTATTTGTTATTTTTCAAAATAAAATAATCACTAATTTGTAATATTTATTACATAATTTTCATCAAAATGGTAAATACAGCAAAAATAACTTAAAATCTGACTTATGTCAACTTTTGAATATACATAAATACGTATTTTTACGGTCTATAAAAAAATAGAAAATGTTATTAATATTAAAGACTTTTATTCAAATTATTATTAGCTCTAATTTTATGACAAATTCTGAGAATATTTTATAAAAGAAATAAATATATAACTAGTTTAACAACTAGTTTTTTATTTTAATTTAAATTTGAACAAACCATATAATTATAATAAATATTAAAACCAAAACTATAATGAAAATAGGTATATTAAAAGAAACTCAAAAAGGCGAAAGGCGAGTTTCAATTTCCCCTACTATTTCAAAACAGCTTATTGACAAAGGATTTGAAGTCATTGTGGAAGAAGATGCAGGAATTTCATCTTCCTTTAAAAATTCTGACTATACAAATGTTGGAGCTGTTATTGAAAAAAGAGGTGTAGTTTATAAAGAAGCTAACATTTTAGTTAAAATAAATCCTTTTACGGAAGAAGATTTAAAATTAGTGGATAAAAGCCACATTTTAATGAGTCAGTTATTCCACAAATCAAACCCTGGGCTTATGAAAGCTATTGCTGAAAAAGGTGCAACAGCCTTTTCTATGGATGCAATGCCAAGAATATCCAGAGCACAAGATATGGACGTTTTAAGTTCACAAAGTAACTTAGCTGGTTATAAAGCCGTTATTTTAGGAGCTTATGAAATGACTAAAATTTTCCCTTTAATGATGACTGCAGCTGGAACTATTACTCCATCAAGAGTTTTAATTTACGGAGTTGGAGTTGCTGGTTTACAAGCAATTGCAACAGCAAAACGTTTAGGTGCAGTAGTTGAAGCAACAGATATTAGATTAGAAACAAAAGAACAAACCGAATCTTTAGGTGCAAAATTTATAACTGTTGATAATAAAGGTGAAGAATCTGAAGGAGGTTATGCAAAAGCAGCTTCTGAAGATTATGCTCGAAGACAAAAAGAAGCAGTTAACAAATCATTATTCCAAGCTGATTTAGTAATAACCACTGCTATGGTTCCAGGACGTAAATCACCTATTTTAATTACTGAAGAACAAGTTAAACAAATGAAAAATGGTGCGGTAATAATTGATTTAGCAGCTGCACAAGGAGGTAATTGTGAACTAAGTGTAATGGACAAAACCATTATAAAAGACGGTGTTAAAATTATTGGCACAACTATATCTCCTGAAAGTGTTTCTACAAATGCAAGTGATTTGTATGCTAAAAACATGTATAATTTTATTATGCATTTAACAGATGAAAATAATTTTAAATGGGAGTTAGAAGAAGAAATTACAGATCAAACTCTTATTGTAAAAGATGGAACTATTAGACAAAACGGAAATATCAAATAATTATGACAGAATTTATAGATTTTATAAGCAGTAACCTACAAATGATATACATTGTTATATTAATGATTTTTGTAGGTGTAGAAGTAATTGGTCATGTACCAGCAGTATTACATACACCATTAATGTCTGGTGCAAACGCCATACACGGTGTGGTAATTATTGGAGCAATATTAGTAATGTTAGGTACAGAACCAGAAAATATATTAGCATTATCATTAGGCTTTGTAGCTGTATTACTAGGAACTTTAAACGTGGTTGGTGGTTTTGTTGTTACCGATCGCATGTTAGAAATGTTTAAAAAGAAAAAATAATGGAATATACATTTAGTCTCGAATTTATATACTTAATCGCGTCAATAACTTACATTGTTGGATTAAAAATGTTAGGGCATCCTGAAACTGCTCGTAGAGGAAATTTAATAGCAGCTGCTGGTATGATATTGGCGATTTTTGGTACTTTATTTTTATACCAAGGAGAAGTGCCAACCAAAATTTATGTGCTAATTGCAATTGCAATTATTATTGGTACTATTGCTGGATGGCTTATAGCAAAAAAAGTAGATATGACCAAAATGCCTGAATTAGTTTCACTATTCAATGGTATGGGAGGTGCAAGTGCTGCTTTAATTGGATTAATTGAATTTCATCATAATTTAGGAAATCAATTAAATATTCTTACCATTGTTGCAGGAATGATTATTGGTAGTGTTTCCTTTTCTGGTAGTATGATAGCTTGGGCAAAATTGAATGGTACAATGAGAAAACCAATTCGTTTACCAAAATATAATCTTCTAAATAATGTAATACTATTAGGTATTTTAGCTTTTGGAGCATTTATTGTTATAAGCGGAACTTCAAGTTCTATTTTATTATATGCTTTATTCTTTAGTGCATTATTATATGGTGTTTTATTAGTAGTTCCTATTGGTGGAGCTGATATGCCAGTAGTAATTTCATTATTAAATTCTTTTACTGGATTAGCAGCAGCATTTGCTGGTTTCTTGTATGGAAATATGGTAATGTTAACAGGAGGTATATTAGTAGGATCTGCTGGTACAATTTTAACTTTTGCAATGTGTAACGCTATGAATCGCTCTTTATCAAATGTAATATTTGGAGCTTTTGGTAGTAGTTCAGGCGATGATGCTGAAGGTCATCAAATAACTGGAAGTATCACAAAAGCATCTGTAAGTGATGTAGCTATTTTAATGAATTATTCTCAAAGAGTTATTATAGTTCCTGGTTATGGTTTAGCCGTAGCTCAGGCACAACACGTAATTCACGAATTAGAACAATTGTTAGACAGTAAAGGTATTGATGTTAAATATGCAATTCATCCTGTTGCAGGACGTATGCCAGGACATATGAATGTATTACTAGCCGAAACTAATGTAGAATATGATAAATTAGCAGAAATGGATGATGTTAATCCTGAATTTGCTAGTACTGATGTTGTATTTGTTGTAGGTGCAAATGATGTTGTTAACCCAGCAGCTCATAACGATCCTTCAAGTCCAATTTATGGAATGCCTATTTTAGAAGTTGAAAACGCAAAACATATTATTGTTAATAAACGAAGTATGAAACCTGGTTATGCAGGTATTGAAAATGAATTATTCTATAACCAAAAAACTTCTATGCTATTTGGAGATGCTAAAGAAGTTCTAAGTAAATTGGTTAGTGAGCTAAAAAGCATGTAACAATCTTATTTATAAATATTTAAAGAGAGTGAAAATTTATTTCACTCTCTTTTTTTTTAGGGCTTGTTTTTTGTAATTTTGCACCACTAAAAAATCAAAATGACACTAAAATTAAAAGGTGATATTGAATTTAACGATATTCCTACCAGTAAAGCAAAAGCTCTTAAAATTAATTTAAATAAAAATATTTATGGAACTTTTGCTGAAATAGGAGCCGGACAAGAAACAGTTCGTCATTTTTTTAGAGCCGGTGGTGCTTCTGGTACTGTTGCTAAAGCAATGAGCGCCTATGATAAAGATTTTTCTGATGCTATTTATGGTATTGAACCAGATAATAGATATGTTACGGAAAATCGATTAAAAAAAATGTTAGCCTACGAAATGGAATTAGCTGAAGATAGGCTTCACAGAAAAAATCATCCAAACAAAATATTTTTTTCTTACGCAAACACAGTTGCAACAATTGATTTTGCTAAAAAATTTAAAGGACATGGCTGGGTTGGTCTAAAATTTCAGTTAGACCCACTTGAAGATTATAACGAAATTATTTTACATGCTCGATTTAAAGAAACCGATGCAAAATTACAACAAGAAACATTAGGAAGATTAGGCGTAAATTTAATTTATGGAGCCTTCTATTTTAATGATAATCCAAAAGAATTGTTAAAATCGTTATACGACAATATTGAATATGATCAGTTAGAAATTGATATGATAAATTTTTCTGGTCCACGATTTTCATATATTGACAACCGATTATTAAGCTTGTTACTTGTTAAAAATGGAATGACAAATGCTGTAATGTTTGGGCCTGATGGTAATAATTTATTGCCTGCACAGCAATTATATAAAGCTAATATTTTAGTACTACGCGGAAGTTTTAGACCAGTTACTAAAGTAAACATGGATATGTATGAGCAAGCTAAAAAACTGTTCTTAAAAGAAAAAAAAGTAACCAAAGAAAACACTAAAGTTATTTTTGAAATTACATTATCAAATTTAATTTCTGAAGGTGAAATTGATGAACGAGATTTTTTAGAACGTGCTGAACTGTTATGTTCCTTAGGACAAAATGTAATGATAACTAATTATAAAGAATACTATAAATTGGTTGAATATTTTTCAGAATATACCAAAAATAGAATTGGATTAGCAATGGGTGTTCCTAATTTTATTCAAATATTTGATGAAAAATATTACAGAGATTTAAGTGGTGGAATTTTAGAAGCTTTTGGAAAGCTATTTTTTAAAGACTTAAAAGTATATTTATATCCATTAAAAGATAAAAAAACAGGAGAAATTACCACTAGTGAAAATTTAAAAGTTCACCCTCGTATGAAGGAATTGTACAAATTTTTTAAATACAATGGTAAAGTATTAGATATTGAAGATTATAATCCTGAAATTTTAGATATTTTTGCAAAAAAAGTACTTCAAATGATTGCCGAAGGAAAGGCTGGTTGGGAAAAAATGCTTCCTAAAGGTATTTCAGACATTATAAAAAAAGAACGATTATTTGGCTATTCAAAAAGAAAATTCAATAATATTAAATAATTATTTTTTTTATTATTAAACCTTTTATAAATTTAGTTGTCTAATAACTAAATTTAACCTGTGGCAGACGAAAATTTATTAGTTGCTCAATTAAAAGACGCAAACACACAAGAACAGGCTTTTAGAAAGTTAATGTCATTGTACAAAAAGCGTTTGTATTGGCATATCAGAAAAATTGTTTTGTCACATGACGATGCTGATGATGTTTTACAAAATACTTTTATTAAAGTTTTTAAAAATATTAATTCCTTTAATGAAAAAAGTAAACTTTATTCTTGGATGTACAGAATAGCTACAAACGAAGCTATAACTTTTATTAATAAAAAAGCTAATAAACAACAAATAGATATTAGCGAACTACAATTTAAAATGGCCGAAATTTTAGAGGACGATTCCTTTTATTCTGGAGACGAAATTCAAATTCTTCTTCAAAAAGCTATTGTAACACTTCCTCAAAAGCAACAACTTGTTTTTAATATGAAATATTTTGATGAGATGAAATATAGTGATATTGCTGAAATTTTAGACACTTCTGTTGGGGCTTTAAAAGCATCTTATCATCATGCAGTAAAAAAAATTGAAACCTATATAAAAACCAATTAAACCAACTGTTTTTTAAACAGTCTAATAATAAATGAAAGCAAAGAATAAACATAGCGATTTTAAGTTAACTAAAAGCCAAATAAAAACTAGTGGTTTTAAAGTTCCTATGGATTATTTTGATGAAATTGAAAATGATGTAATTTCAAAACTAAGTGCTGAAAAATTTTCTAAGAAAAACAATTTTAAAGTACCTAACGATTATTTTAATTCCATTGAGAATATTGTAGTAACAAAACTAAAAGCTGAAGCTATACAAAAAAAAGATACAGCTATAATTCCTGATAATTATTTTGATGAAATTGAAGATAATGTATTTAACAAACTAAAATCCGAAAAGAAATCAAAAGTTATTGCACTTAAAAACTTTACAAAAGTTATAGCTCCAATTGCAATTGCTGCCTCACTCCTACTATTTGTTTATTTAAATACAACATCTAAAAAATATACTTTTGATTCTCTTCCAACAGCAGCTATTGAAAGTTATTTTGAAAATGGAGGAAATGATGTCGATATTTTAAGTATTGCATCGCTTTACACTGAAGATGAACTAAAAAACGATGAAATTTTTGATTCAACGGTTACAGATAGTGTGGTTGTAAACTATTTATCTGAAGAAAATTTAGAAGAAATCATTTATGAAAACTAATTTAATTTACTAAAAATGAAAAAATTAATTACTCTTTTTATCCTTTTTGTACTTAGCATTAATTTGATTCAAGCTCAACAAATGCAAAGACAACGAATTCAAGCTTTAAAAACTTCGTACATAACTAATGCGTTAAGCTTAACTCCAAAAGAAGCTGAAAAATTTTGGCCTGTTTATAATTTATATACTCAAAAAATTCAAGACTTAAAAATGGATTCAGAAATGAGTACTCAAAAACAAATTCGTTTAGCAGGTGGTATTGATAACATAACCAATGAACAAGCAAAAATACTAATTGCTAAATCTTTAAAAAATCAACAAAAAATAACAGATACTAAATTTAGCATGGTAAAAGAATTATCGGTAATTATTCCTTCAAAAAAAATATTGTTATTACAGAAAACAGAACGTAATTTTAATAGAAAAATGTTACAAGAGTTAGGAAAAAGACGCCGAATGATGCAAGGACAATAAATAAAAAAAGGAGCCGATTGGCTCCTTTTTTTATTTGTACATTTTAGTACGTAATTCTTTTATTTTTGGATTATCCAAATACTCATCAAACGTAGTAAATCTATCAATTACTCCATTTGGTGTAATTTCAATAATTCTATTTGCAACGGTTTGCGCAAAGGCATGATCATGAGTTGAAAAAATTACGGTTCCTTTAAAGTTTTTTAATGAATTATTAAATGCTTGAATTGACTCTAAATCTAAATGGTTTGTTGGTTCATCAAGCATTAAAACATTAGCTCTCATCATCATCATTCTAGATAACATACATCTAACTTTTTCACCACCAGAAAGTACATTACAATTTTTTAAAGCTTCTTCACCACTAAAAATCATTTTACCTAAAAACCCTCTTAAATAAACTTCTTCACGTTCCTCTTCTGTTTTAGCATATTGTCGTAACCAATCTACCAAATTTAAGCTAGCATCTATAAAAAATTCTGTATTATCTAATGGCAAATACGATTGTGTTGTAGTAACTCCCCATTGAAATTTACCGCCATCAGCATTATCATTTCCGTTTAAAACTTCATAAAAAGCAGTAACAGCTTTGGAATTTTTTGAAATTAAAGCTACTTTATCTCCTCTATTTAAATTAAAATGAATATCTGAGAACAAAGTTTCATTTCCTGCTTTTTTTGATAAACTATCTACATTTAAAATTTGATCGCCTGCAACTCGTTCTCTATCAAAAATAATTGCTGGATACCTTCTGCTTGAAGGTTTAATATCATCAACATTTAAACGTTCAATCATTTTTTTACGTGAAGTTGCTTGTTTTGATTTTGCTACGTTTGCAGAAAAACGACGAATAAATTCTTCTAATTCTTTCTTTTTATCCTCAGCCTTTTTGTTTTGCTGAGCACGTTGTTTTGCAGCAAGTTGACTAGATTCATACCAAAAAGAATAATTTCCTGAATAGTGATTTATTTTACCAAAATCAATATCTGAAATATGGGTACAAACAGCATCTAAAAAGTGACGGTCATGTGAAACTACAATTACGGTGTTATCGTAATTAGCTAAAAAATTCTCTAGCCAACCAATAGTTTCAAAATCTAAATCGTTAGTTGGCTCATCCATTATTAATACATCTGGATTTCCAAATAAAGCTTGTGCTAATAATACACGAACTTTAGATTTACCATCTAATTCACTCATTAAATTATAATGCATTTCTTCTTTTATTCCTAAAGAAGATAATAAAGAAGCGGCATCACTTTCGGCATTCCATCCATTCATTTCTTCAAATTCAACACCCAATTCTCCTGCTTTTACGCCATCTTCTTCTGAGAAATCTTCTTTTGCATAAATGGCATCCATTTCTCTTTTTAAATTGTACAGCCTTTTATTCCCCATCATTACTGTATCTAATATTGGGTATTCGTCAAAAGCAAAGTGATCTTGAGATAAAACCGACATTCTTTTTCCTTTTTCTAAATGAACCTGACCAGAAGTTGGTTCAATTTTTCCAGAAATTATTTTTAAGAATGTTGATTTTCCTGAACCATTGGCTCCAATTATTCCGTAACAATTACCAACTGTAAATTTGGTGTTTACTTCATCAAACAAAATTCGTTTTCCAAATTGAACAGATAAATTTGATACTGATAGCATATTATGTAATATTTTGTAATGTATTTTTAAAAGTTTTGCAAAAGTAATAATTTAAATGAATTATAATTAATTTAACTAAAGGTTAATTAATATATACTTCTATTAACAATTAAATTAACATCTATTTAACAAGAAGCCTATTAACATGTATGTATTTTTGTTACAACTGAAATGTTTATGAAGTATTTAATAACATCTTTATTTTTAATCACACTTTTTGGCTGTTCTGAACAGAGTCAAACCTTAAAGTCTGATACTTATTTTGGTGGTGAAATTATCAACCCAAAATCAAAATATGTATTATTTTTGAAGGACGATGCTGTTATGGATACCATCTATTTAAATAAAAAAAATAGGTTTATAACTAAATTTAAAAACTTAGCAGAAGGCTTATACACTTTTAAACATGGAAATGAATTTCAATACGTATACTTGCAACCTTCCGATAGTGTTTTAGTGAGATTAAATACTTGGAATTTTGATGAATCTTTAGTTTTTAGTGGCAAAGGAAGTAGTAAAAATGAATTTTTAATTAATTTATTCTTACAAAATGAAAGAGATGACAAAGCAATGTCTCGCTATTTTAACTTAAACGAAAATGATTTTGAACATAAAATTGATTCCTTGGCAAAACAGCGTGAAGCAACTTTTAAGGATTTTGCTTCGCTTCAAAAAGATAAAATAAGTACCAATTATAGAAAATTGGTTAATACTGCTATTTATTTTCCATTATATAGTTTAAAAGAAATTTATCCATATTACTATAGAATGGCACATAAACAAAAAGATTTTCCTATTATAAATTCAGATTTCTATAAGTATAGAAGTAAAATTAATTTAAATGAAAAATCTCTAGTCTCCTTTTACCCATACCAAAATTATATAGTTAGCTATTTATATAATTTAAGCTACCAAAATAAAGATATTTCAGAAAAAAAATTAACAAATACACTACTACATGAAATTGTAAACCACATTAAATTAGAAAAATTTAAAAACACTTTACTTAGACGAGTTGTAATTAATGATTTTTTAAAAAGTGAACCTACTTGTAGTATTGATCAAAGTGCATTAGTTTATTTTTTACAAAACTGTACCAATAATGATTACAAGAAACAACTAAAAAGTTTGGTGCATGACAGTAAATATGTTAAAAATAATACTCCTTTGCATGATTTTGAGGTAAAAACATTTTCTAATGAAGTTAAAACTATAAATAAAATTATTAAAGATAAAAAAACAGTAATTTATTTTTGGTCAACTGAATATATGTCTACCGATTATTTGGCAAGCAGAATTAGGTACTTAACTTACACTTACCCAAATATGTTATTTATAGGTATCCACTTACAAGATGAAAATAGCGATTTAAAAAATGACCCTAACTTAAAATTGTTAAATATTAATAACCAATATACATTAACTAATAACAGTTATGCAAAACAGTATTTAACAAGCAATTATCCACGTGTTATTATTGTAAATAAAAAAGGAATTGTAGTTAATGGTTTTACTTACCTAGATTCTAAGTATTTAAACTCTCAATTAGATAAATTAGAATTAAATTAAAAAAATATCTTGTAAACAAAATTAAAGTGTACCTTTGCACGTTTTTTAACCGGTTTATGGATGGGCGTCTGTAGATCACAAATATATTACAGAATGTCGACATTTAAAGAGCTAGGGCTTAATAAAAATATTATTAAGGCCTTAACCGATTTAGGATACGAAAATCCTACAGAAATTCAATCCCAAGCAATTCCACAAGTTTTATCATCAAAAGAAGATTTAAAAGCTTTTGCTCAAACAGGAACGGGTAAAACTGCAGCTTTTAGCTTACCAATTTTAGAACAAATTGATACTGAAAGCAAAAATACACAAGCAATTATTTTATCTCCAACACGAGAGTTAGCAATACAAATAGCTAAAAACATTGAAGAGTTTTCTACTTATATTGATAATTTTAGAGTTACTGCCGTTTATGGTGGATCTAATATTGAAGAGCAAATTAGAAAACTAAAAAAAGGATCTCAAATTGTTGTAGGTACACCAGGTAGAACGGTGGATTTAATTAACAGAAAGCAATTAAAATTATCCAATGTAAAATGGTTAGTTTTAGATGAAGCAGATGAAATGCTAAATATGGGCTTTAAAGATGAGTTAGATAAAGTTCTTGCGGTAACCCCTAAAGAAAAACAAACCTTATTATTTTCAGCAACTTTCCCAAAAGAAGTGGAAAGTATCGCTAAAAATTATATGTATAAGCCAGTAGAAATTAGTGCTGGCAAAAAAAATATTGGAGCTGATAAAGTTACACATCAATATTTTGTGGTTTCAGAAAGAAACCGTTATCCTGCTTTAAAAAGAATAGCAGATGTTAATCCTGATATTTATAGTATTGTTTTTTGTAGAACTCGAAGAGAAACACAAGAAATTGCAGATAAGTTAATAAAAGACGGATATAATGCTGATGCACTTCACGGAGATTTATCTCAAGCTCAACGTGATAGTGTTATGAATAAATTCAGACAGAAAAACTTACAGCTTTTAGTAGCAACAGATGTTGCCGCCAGAGGTTTGGATGTTAATGATTTAACTCATGTTATAAACCATAAATTACCAGATCAAATAGAATCCTATACCCATAGAAGTGGAAGAACTGGTAGAGCTGGTAAAGAAGGTATTTCCATTGCTATAGTTACCCAAAGAGAAAAAGGTAAACTTCGTCCTATTGAAAGATTAATTGGAAAACAGTTTGTTAGTACTCCAATTCCTACAGGAAAAGAAATTTGTCAAAATCAACTTTTAAAATTAATTGATAAAGTACACGATATTAAAGTTAATGAAACCGAAATAAATGATTTTTTACCTTCAATTTACAAAAAATTAGAAGGTTTAGATCGTGAAGAATTAATCAAAAGATTTGTTTCATTAGAGTTCAATACTTTTTTAACTTATTATCAAAATGCTCCTGACTTAAACGATAGTGAGCACATGCAAAGTGATAGGCGTTCCGATTCAAGAGGAAGAAGCAGAAATGATGAAAATATGACTCGTTTCTTTATTAATATTGGAAGAAAAGATAAATTAAATCCTGCTAGATTAATTGGCTTAATTAACGAACAAAAAATTGCAAATAATATTGAAATTGGACAAATTGAAATTTTAGATACGTTTTCATTTTTTGAATTAGACAAAAATTACACTGAAGAAACTATTGCTACTTTTAAAGAAAATGATATTGATTTTGAAGGTAGAGGTGTAAATGTTGAAATTACAGAAAAAAAACGTTCTGGAAGAGGTGGTGGAAGAAGAGATTCTAACAGAAACGGAAGTGACAGAAAAAAACGTAGAGACAGTAAACCTAAAGGAGAATTCAGTGGGTTTGGCAGAAAACGATCTAGAAAAGATTCGAATTCTGGAGCTCCAAACAACTTTTCAAAACGTAAAAGAGCAAGATAAAAAAAAGCGGCAAATGCCGCTTTTTTTAATTTTCAAATTCTTCAAAGGTTTTCTTAATTATAGAAACACAATCTAATAATTGTTCCTCATTCATCACCAAAGGTGGTGCAAACCTAATAATATTTCCGTGCGTAGGTTTAGCTAGCAAACCATTATCACGAAGTTTTAAACATATATCCCAAGCTGTTGAGCTATCTTCAGAATCATTAATTACAATTGCGTTTAATAGTCCTTTTCCTCTTACTAATTTTAACAAATTAGAAGAATCTACCAACTTTTGAATTTCGCTTCTAAACAGTTGCCCTAATTTAAAAGCATTTTCGGCTAATTTTTCCTCTTCAATTACTTCTAATGCTGAAATAGCAACTGCTGCTGCTAGCGGATTTCCTCCAAATGTAGAACCATGTTGACCTGGTTTAATTACTTGCATAATAGCATCATTTGCTAAAACTGCAGAAACTGGATAAACACCTCCACTTAACGCTTTTCCTAAAATTAAAATATCTGGCACAACATTTTCATATTGCACAGCTAATAATTTTCCAGTTCTAGCTATACCTGTTTGAACTTCATCAGCAATAAACAAAACATCATGCTTTTCACATAAAGCTTTTGCTTTTGCTAAATACCCTTCAGAAGGAACATAAACACCTGCTTCACCTTGAATTGGTTCAACTAAAAACCCTGCAATATTTTTACTAGAATTTAAGGTGTTTTCTAAAGCTTGTAAATTATCATATTCTATTTTAATAAAACCTGCCGTATAAGGACCAAAGTTTTTTCTTGCTTCAGGATCATTAGAAAATGAAATTATGGTAGTTGTTCTTCCGTGAAAATTATTTTTACATACAATTATTTCCGCTTCATTTTCAGGAATGCCTTTTTCTTCATAGGCGTATTTTCTACATAATTTAATAGCAGTTTCAACTGCTTCAGCTCCTGAATTCATTGGCAATATTTTATCAAATCCAAAATAGGATGTAACGTATTGCTCATACTTTCCTAAAACATCATTGTAAAAAGCACGCGAAGTAAGTGTTAATTTTTCAGCTTGTGATTTTAATGCATTAATAATTTTAGGATGACAATGCCCTTGATTTACAGCGGAATACGCTGATAAAAAATCGTAGTACTGTTTTCCTTCTACGTCCCAAACATAAACACCTTCTCCTTTACTTAAAACTACAGGAAGTGGATGGTAATTATGTGCTCCGTATTTATTTTCTAATTCAATTGCTTGTGTTGATGAAATTTTATCTGAAACCATCATAAAAAAAGTTTAAAAATTGAAAAATATCAATTCCTTCTTATTTAGGAGAGAAATCATCCTCTGAGTGCCCAAAAATACAAAAAATTAGGATTAAAATTTCTAAATTATAAAGTGTTAATAACATTTCTAATATTAATTCTCAAAATTTTGATATTTTGTAAACTATATTACACATTAATCTATTATTTTTAGATAAATTTGTAATCATCTAATTAATTTAAATAAAATGAAAAAATCAGTATTAGTTCTAAGTTTAGCTGCACTAATTTTTGCTAGTTGCGGTGAAAAAAAGAAAGAAGAAGTAAAAAAAGAAGTAAAAGCTCCTGTTGAAGCTGTTGAAACAGCTCCAGAAACTACTACAGATGCTGTTGCAGGTGATGTTGAATTAGGTAAAAAATTATTTACTGAAAAAACTTGTGCTACTTGCCACCAACCAGCTGTAAAAGTTATTGGCCCTGCAATTAAAGACATAAACAAAGCTTACACTGAAAACAATGGAAGTATTGTAAAATTTTTAAAAGAAGAATCTAAACCAATTGTAGATACTGATCCTGGTCAAGTTGCAATTATGAAAGCTAATTTAGATGGTTTTGTAAAAGACTTAACGGATAAAGAATTAGCTGCATTAGCTGCTTACATTAGAAGCGTAAAATAAAAAATATATAAATATGGCTAAAGCATCTCTTTTTAGAGGTGCTTTTTTTATGTTAAAATGGTACATTTGCAACATGGCTAGAAAAAAAACGCAACAAATATTTGAAAATATTCCAGTAATAGATGCTGGAGCTCGTGGAAAAACTGTAGCAAAAGCTCCTGATGGAAGAGTTATTTTCTTAAATAATACAGTGCCTGGAGATATTGTTGATATAAAAACTTTTAAAAAAAGAAAAGCGTATTTTGAAGGAACTGCCATAAAATTTCATAAATATTCCGATAAAAGAACAGAACCAATTTGTGATCATTTTGAAAATTGCGGAGGTTGCAAATGGCAACATATGAGTTATAAATATCAATTGCAATACAAACAAAATGAAGTAGTTAACAACCTATTACGAATTGGTCATTTAGAATTACCAGAAATTACTCCAATATTAGGTTGTGAAAAAACATATTATTACAGGAATAAAATGGAATTTTCATTTTCTAATAGCAGATGGCTTACTTTAGAAGAAATAAATTCAGAGATAGATATAGATAATAGAAATGCTTGTGGTTTTCATATTGCAGGAATGTGGGATAAAATTTTAGATATATCAAAGTGCCATCTACAAGAAGAACCTTCAAACTCTATTCGGAATTTTATTAAAGATTATGGTATTAAAAATGGGCTAACCTTTTTTAATCCTAGAGAGCAAAGTGGTTTTTTACGAACTATTATGATTCGAATTTCTTCTAACGGAGAAATTATGGTAGTTATTCAGTTTTTTAAAGAGAATAAAGAAAAAAGAGAAGGATTACTTAATGCTTTGGCTGAAAAATTTCCAGAAATAACATCATTGCAATATGTAATAAATGGTAAAGGTAATGATACTTTGTATGATCAAGATATCATCTTATTTAAAGGCAGAGATCATATTTTTGAAGAAATGGAAAATTTAAAATTTAAAATAGGTCCAAAATCTTTTTATCAAACAAATTCAACACAAGCATACGAATTGTATAAAATTACGCGTGATTTTGCTAATTTAACAGGCAATGAAGTTGTATACGATTTATATACCGGAACTGGTACTATTGCACAATTTGTAGCAAAAAATGCTAAAAAAGTAATTGGTGTTGAATCCGTACCTGAAGCTATTGCCGATGCAAAAATTAATGCACAATTAAATGAAATTAAAAACGTTGAATTTTTTGCAGGAGATATGAAAAACGTTTTTAATGATGCTTTTATTGAAAAACATGGAAAACCAGATGTAATTATAACCGATCCTCCAAGAGATGGAATGCACAAAAATGTAGTAGCAAAATTATTAGATATTTTGCCTAAACGCATTGTGTATGTTAGTTGTAATTCGGCAACACAAGCTAGAGATTTGGCTTTAATGAAAGAACAGTATACTATTGTAAAAACTCAAGCTGTAGATATGTTTCCACAAACGCATCACGTTGAAAACGTAGTTTTATTAGCTTTAAAATAGTTTAAATGAAAAAACAAATAATAATCTTCATCATTTTAATCACCGCTTTTTTAAGTTGTGAAAAAGATGATATTTGTATTGATGCTATTACGCCAAACTTAATTATTCGATTTTATAATGATACGCTTCACACCGAATTAAAAAAAGTAGAATTAGATTCTGTTTGGGCAATAAATAAAAATGGACTTAGTGCATATAAAGGAGTTTCAACAGATTCTATTGCTATTCCTTTAGATTTAACTGAAAATACCACAAAATATATAATCGAAAATAATTCTATTAAAGATACCATTGAATTCTCCTATTCAAGAAATGATGTTTTTGTATCTCGTTCTTGTGGCTATAAAACTATTTTTGATAATCTACAAATTAGCAACAATACCAATAATTGGATTAAAAGTATAACTATTAATAATACAACCATTACCGATGAGAAAGCGGCACATATTAATATTTATCATTAGTTGCTGGATTAGCATACAAAGTTATGCGCAGCAAAATACCGATACCATTAAAAGACAAGAATCGTATGGAATTAGATTAGGTATTGATGTCAGCAAACCAATTATAACTTTTTTTGATAAACAAAATAAAGGAATAGAAATGGTTGGCGATATTCGTATTTTAAACAACTATTACCTTGCTACTGAAATTGGTAATACTACAAAAACAACTAACGAAGACTATATTAATTTTACCACAAAAGGATCCTACATTAAAGTTGGTTTTAACTATAATGCATATAAAAACTGGGTAGGAATGCGAAATGAAATTTATGTAGGCTTGCGTTATGGAATTAGCTTTTTTAGCCAAACACTGAATAATTATACACCAAATGCAACCGGAACTTACTTTAACAGTGCTCCTATAGAAACTGGAACAAAATTCAGCGGATTAAATGCTCAATGGTATGCTTTATTATTTGGCATGAAAGTAGAAACTTTTAAAAATTTATATTTAGGAGCAAGTGTAAGTTTTAACAAAATGATTTCTACCAAAGAACCTGAAAACTTCAAAAATTTGTATGTTCCTGGATTTAACAGAGTATTTTTAAATGATTCTGGCGTTAGTTTTAACTACACTTTAAGTTACTTAATTCCTATTATCAAAAAGAAAAAATAATTTTTTGTAATTTTAAATTTCACTAATAATTAAAAAAATGAAAAATATACCCTCTGTAGATTTATCTGATTTTCTGTCAAACGATGAAAAAAGAAAGCAAAAATTTATAAAAGAAATTGGGGAAGCCTATGAAGAAATTGGTTTTGTTGCTTTAAAAGGTCATTTTTTAACAGATGAATTATCCGAAAACTTATATAAAGAAGTAAATAATTTTTTTGCTCTACCAAATGCTGTTAAACAAAAATATGAAATTGAAGGTATTGGCGGACAACGTGGTTACACTTCTTTTGGAAAAGAAAGTGCCAAAGGAAAAACAGAAGGAGATTTAAAAGAGTTTTGGCATTTTGGACAAAAAGTAGTTAATAATGATAAACTAAAAGAAGAATATCCTGATAATGTTATTGTTAATGAAGTTCCAAATTTTAATAAAGTAGGAATGGAAACCTATAAAATGTTAGAAAAAACGGCAATATATGTTTTACGTGCTTTAGCATTATATATTGGTTTAGATGAATTTTATTTCGATAAATACGTGACTAATGGAAACAGCATATTACGTCCAATTCATTACCCTCCAATAGTTGGAGAGCCAAAAGGAGCTGTTAGAGCTGCAGCGCACGGTGATATTAATTTAATAACTCTATTAATGGGTGCTTCAGCATCAGGATTAGAAGTTCAAAATAAACAAGGAGAATGGATTGCTGTTACTGCTTTACCTGAACAATTAGTAATAAATGTTGGCGATATGTTAGAACGACTAACTAATAATAAATTGCGCTCTACTATACACAGAGTTGTAAATCCACCAAAAGAAGATTGGGACAAACCACGTTATTCTATCCCATTTTTCACACATCCTGTTAGTGAAATGTCTTTAAATTGCCTTTCAGAATGCATTGATAATGAACACCCAAAAGCATATGATAATATTACTGCAGGAGAATTTTTAAATGAAAGATTACGTGAACTTGGTTTAATGTAATATTTACAGTAAAATTTTTCAATAATTAACCTTAAACTAAATATCTACACCTTTACAGTTTTTTATAAAAAAAGAAGTTATTTGAATATAGTTTTCATATTTTTGTAGGTATTTTTTTTCAAAAAAATGAGTAAAAAAAAACTAAATAACCTTGAAGATTTAGGTGGATTTGTATTTTCTACCAATGCTAATTTTGAATTAGAAAAAGAAGTAGAAACTAAAACTTTAGCACCCAAAAATCAATACTTAGAAGCACATTTTTCTAACAAAGGAAGAGCGGGCAAAACAGTTACCGTAATTAGTGGTTTTATTGGCGCTGAACAAGATTTAAAAACTCTTGGAAAAATGCTAAAAACTAAATGTGGAGTTGGAGGAAGTGTAAAAGATAATGAAATCATTATTCAAGGTAATTACAGAAATAAAATAATAGAAATCCTTACAAAAGAAGGATATAATGTAAAACGCGTAGGCGGTTAATCATGAGCAAAATACAATCATCAGAATTAATTCTGAACCCTGACGGAAGTGTATATCACTTAAATTTAAAACCAGAAAATATCGCTACAAATATAATTTTTGTAGGCGATCAAAATAGAGTACCAAAAGTTGCAAAACACTTTGACTCTATTGAATTTGAAACTCAAAAAAGAGAGTTTAGAACTATTACAGGAACGTATAAAGGAACAAGAATAACAGTATTATCTACAGGTATTGGACCTGATAATATTGATATTGTTGTAAATGAATTAGACGCTTTAGTAAATATAGATTTAGAAACTAGAACCATAAAAAAAGAATTAACAAAGTTAAATATTGTTAGAATTGGAACTTCTGGTTCATTACAAGATTATATTCCGGTAGATAGCTTTGTTTTAGCAAAATTTGGATTAGGTTTTGATGGAGTGCTACACTCTTATGATGCTGAACATATTTTTAATTCTGATTTTGAAGATGCTTTTATAAAGCATACTAATTGGAGTTCAAAAAAAGCAAGACCTTATATTGTATCTAACAGTAGTGAGTTAGAAGCTAAATTAGAAAGCGATTTAACTTTTAAAGGAGTTACTGCAACTGCAATAGGTTTTTACGGACCTCAAGGTCGTGTTTTACGATTGCCTATTCAAGATCCTGAATTAAATCATAAAATTGACAATTTTGAATTTAATGGTGTAAAAATTACTAATTTAGAAATGGAAACTTCCGTTATCTATGGTTTATCAAAATTATTAGGTCATCATGCCTGCTCTATGAATTGTATTATTGCAAATAGAGCAAATGGTAATTTCAGTAATAATCCTGGAGCATCTGTTGAAAAATTAATAAAATATACATTAGACAAATTAGTTTCGTAAAATAATTATAAAATAATTTCGTTATCTTTAAAAGATCAAACTAATTATAAATGAAAAATTATATTTTTAATTTCTTAAAAGTAGCTTTATTTTTATTATTGTTAAGCTCTTGTAAATCAACAAAAAAAGGATGTGGATTAACTAGTGACGCCACTCAAATTCAACAGACAACTGCCTCACAAACCAACATTGTTGCTACTGTTGATTAATTAAAAACTTAAAATATCAAATCCGCCAATAGGCGGATTTTTTTTAGCATAAAATAAAAGAATTTCTTAATCAAATAATTATCTTTATTTCTTAAATTAAAATCAATTTTTAAACTAAACTTTTTGATATGAATTCCTTTAAAAATGTATTAAGTATACTATTATTTTTTTTTACTTCTATTGTTTTTTCTCAATCCAAAAAAACATATTTCACCATGAATCAAACTTTGACACCTGATGCCAAAACTATTATCTTTAGTTATGAAGGTGATTTATGGAAGGTACCAACAATTGGAGGTAATGCCTACAGATTAACTGCAATGGATGGTGAAGAAACAAACCCAAGTGTATCTCCAAATGGAGAATGGTTAGCTTTCACCAGTAATCAATATGGAAACAATGATGTCTATATTATGCCTCTTAAAGGAGGTGAAATTAAACAATTAACATTTCTTGAAAGTAATGACAATGTAACTTCATGGAGTTGGGATAACTCTAAAATATATTTCACTTCTAATAGATATAATTCAATAACTACCTATAGTATTGATAAAAATGGCGGAACACCTATAAGATTATTTAGTAATTATTTTAATACTATACAGAATGTTGTTGAAAATCCAATAACTCATGAAATTTATTTTAATGAATCATGGGAAAGTGGGCGTTTTGCAAACAGAAAACGTTACAAAGGCGACTATAACCCAGATATAAAATCCTACAACCTAAAAACAAAAGAATATAAAAAATATACAACTTATCGAGGAAAAGATTTTGGTGTAACAGTTGATAGAAATGGTAAATTCTATTTTATGTCTGATGAAGCTAATGGAGAATATAATTTATATACAATAACGGCTAATGGCAAAAAAAAGCAACTTACAAACTTTTCAACTTCAATTATGTGGCCTAAAGTAAGTGCTAATGGAGATAAAATTGTTTTTAGAAAAGATTATAAAATTCATGTTTACGATGTTTCAAGTGGAAAAACAACTACTCCTGATATTCATATTTTTAAAAACAATACTCTTAATGAAAAACAATTATATAATGTAAAAGGTAAAATTACATTTTTTGATATTTCACCTGATGAGAAAAAAATAGCTTTCGTTTCTAGAGGAAAATTATTTGTTTCTGATATAAAAGGAAAATTTATTAGAGAAATTGAAACAAATTCAAATGAAGCGGTACATGAAGTTAAATGGTTAAAAAATAATATATCATTAGTATATTCTGAGTCTACAAAAGGATTCTACAACTGGTTTTATATTAAAGCTGAAGGCTCTTCTAAAGAAAAACAGCTGACCAATACGTTAATGAATAATCGTAAACTTACTTTAAATAGCGACCGTACAGAAGGTGTTTATATTAGTGGTAGAAATAATATTAGTATTATAGATTTGAACACTTTTAAAAGTAATGTAATCATAAAAGATGAACTTTGGGCACTTGATAATTCAAATCCTTACTTTTCACCTGATGATAAATATATTATGTATAACGCCTACCGAGACTTTGAAACTGATATTTTTGTTTATAATATTACAACCAAAAGTATTATTAACTTAACTAATACAAAAGTTTCCGAAAATTCTCCTATTTGGTCACCAGATGGAAAATATATCTATTTTTCATCAGATAGATTGCATCCAAGTTATCCTCTTGGTACAAATAATTCTAAAATTTATCAAATGGCTTTAGATAAATATGAAGCTCCTTTTAAAATTGATAAGTATAACGATTTGTTTAAAGAAAAAGACTCAACTAAAAGTGATAAAAATAAAAAGACTAAAGAAGATAAAGTGATAAAACCTTTAGTAAAAATAAACAAAAATGGATTAATGAATCGCTTAAAAAGAATTAGTCCAGATTTTAAACAACAAGAAAGTCCAACCGTTATAAAAAAAGATAAAAAAACATATATTATTTACCTTTCTAATCATAGTGAAGGAAAAACACAATTATGGAAAACTACTATTGAGCCATTTGAAAAAAATAAAACAGAACAGATTAGCAACAAAACAATTAAAGAGTACCAATTAGTGGCTTGTAAAAAAAGTAACTATATTCTTATTGATGGAAATATTAATACAATTGATATAGCTTCTAATAAATTAGAAGAAATTAATATTAATTATAATTTTAACAAATCACTAAAAAAAGAATTTTCTCAAATGTTTTACGAAGCTTGGGCAGGAATGAATGAAAATTATTATGATGGGAATTTTCATGGTCAAAATTGGCAAAAACTAAGAGATGAATATGCTAAATATCTGCCTTTTGTTACAAGTCGTGCTAATTTACGATTAATTTTTAATGACATGCTTGGTGAATTAAATACTTCACATTATGGATTTTATTCAAATGGAAAAGAGGAAAACACATATTACAAAACCACAACATTAGGAACTGGAATTCTATTTAACAACAACAAACCATTTATAGTTGATCAAATTATTAAAAATGGACCTACAGATATTACAGGTAAAAACATTCGAAAAGGAGATAAATTAATAGCTGTTAATGGTGTTGCAATTGATAAAAAGACAAATAGAGAATTTTATTTTTCAACTCCTGTTTTAGATAGTGATACAAAATTTCCAAGCGAAAGTGAAATTACATTAACTTTTGAAAGAAAAAACTCTAATTTTAATGTTAATATTCATCCTTCTCCATATACTACTATTAGAAATTTATTGTATGATGAATGGCAAGAAGATAATCAAAATTATGTTGACTTAAATTCTAATAATCGCATTGCATATGTACATATGAAAAATATGACACAAGATGAATTAATAAAATTTAAAGAAGATTTAGTTAGTAATGAAGCCAGTAAAGATGGATTAATTCTTGATTTAAGATACAATACAGGTGGAAATGTTCATGATGCAGTGCTTCAATTTTTAAGTCAAAAAAAATACTTAAATTGGAAATACCGTGGAGGGAAAATTACAGGACAACCAAATTTTAATTATGGAGATAAACCTATCGTCTTGTTAGTTAATGAGCAATCTCTCTCTGATGCTGAAATGACTGCTGCTGGCTTCCAAGAACTTAAATTAGGAACTATTGTTGGAACCGAAACGTATAGATGGATTATATTTACTTCTGGAAAACAACTAATTGATGGTTCATACTATCGTTTACCTTCATGGGGATGCTATACTTTGGATGGTAAAGATTTAGAGTCTGTAGGAGTGCATCCAGATGTATATGTTGGTAAAAACTTTAAAGATCGTTTAAATAAAAACCATCCACAATTAAATAAAGCTATTGAAATAATTTTAAAAAAATTGAATAAGTAACTATATAATTTTTGTATAAAATTTAAGTATGTATCTTTGCAATTATTAAAAAAATATAGAAAATGAATAACGGATTATACGCAAAATTCAATACTTCGAAAGGAGAAATTTTAGTAAACTTAGAGTTAGAAAAAACACCTGGAACTGTTGGTAACTTTGTTGCTTTAGCAGAAGGTAATTTAGAAAATACAGCAAAACCACAAGGAACGCCTTATTATGATGGATTAAAGTTTCATAGAGTAATTCCTGATTTTATGATTCAAGGTGGTTGTCCACTTGGTACTGGTACCGGATCTCCAGGTTACAGTTTTGACGATGAATTTCATCCTGATTTAAAACATAGTGGACCAGGAGTTTTATCTATGGCAAATTCTGGACCTGCTTCAAACGGAAGTCAATTTTTTATTACTCATGTTGCAACTCCTTGGTTAGATAATAAACATACCGTTTTTGGAAATGTGGTTAAAGGACAAGATGTTGTTGATGCTATTGCTCAAGACGATTTAATTGAATCTATTGAAATTATTAGAGTTGGTGAAGCTGCTGAAAATTTTAATGCAATAGAAGCATTCAGAGTTTTTGAAGGAGCTCGCGAAAAAAGAGAAGCAGAAGCAAAAAAAGCACAACAAGAAGCTTTAAATAAGCTTTCAGAAGGATATAACGAAACGGTAAGTGGTTTACGATATAAAATAATTCAAGAAGGTAATGGAAAAAAAGCCACTAAAGGAAGTATGGTTTCTGTACATTACAAAGGCCAATTAGATAATGGGCAAGTTTTTGATTCTTCTTATTCTAGAAAACAACCAATAGACTTTACTTTAGGAATTGGTCAAGTTATTTCTGGTTGGGATGAAGGGATTCAATTGTTAAAAGTTGGTGATAAAGCTCGATTTGTAATTCCATCAAATTTAGCTTACGGAAGTCAAGGCGCTGGTGGAGTAATTCCTCCAAATGCTATTTTAGTTTTTGATGTTGAGTTAATGGATGTAAAATAAATAAAGTAACTAATACTTTTTAAAATCGTCTAAATTTAAAAGTTTAGACGATTTTTTTTTACTTTTACTTAAATAGTTGATTTTATGAAATTAAAAAGTATTCTTTCCCTAATTATTGTTTTACTTATTTTTAGTTGTAATAGCTCAAAAAACAGCGAATCTTTCATTAAAAAAACTACTGGACGTTATTTGTATAATTCCGACGAATTAATTGAAGTTTATTTTAAAGAGAACGTTTTACATTTAAAATGGAGAGGTGCAACAGAAATTAAACCTTTAAAAGTAAGTAACGACACTTTTTTTGTAAAAGAAATGAATGAAAAAATTCAGTTTTTAACAAATCCTTCAAATGGAAAAGAATACATAGTTTTAGTGCCAAAAGAGAAAGGAAAAACTATAACTTTTAATTATAAAAAACTTGAGGAAAATGAAAAAATCCCAAGTGAATATTTAAAAAATTCGGAATATAGTAAAGCTTTACAAGGATATTTAGCCATTCAAAAAAAAGATTCTTTAGATAGCACCGTAAAAGAAAGCAACTTTAACACCTTTGGGTACAATGAATTACGTAATAAAAACTTTGAAAAAGCAATTCAACTTTTTAGTATTAATGTAGCATTACACCCTAATAGTTCTAATGTTTATGACAGTTTAGCAGAAGCTTATATGAAAAGTGGTGATACTATAAATGCCATTAATAATTATAAAAAATCTTTAGCATTAGATTCTGGAAATAAAAGAGCTAAAAGAAATATTAAAAGATTAGAAAAGAAATAGTTTAAACTCTTATATTTCTAAAAGTTTTATTTCTTTAAAATTTAACTCAATACTTTAGCGATTACACTATGTCTAAACTTATCAAAAAGCAAAAAAAAGAAATAGGTATCGGTCCAGATGCCTTATATTTTAGAGGTCAAAAAAAATTAGAAAATGTTTTATTACGAATTATAGATTTTGATGAAAATAATTTAGAAGAATCTGCTATAAAAACAGTGCAAGAGGTTTTAAAATATCAGCACAAAAATACAGTAACTTGGTTTAATATTGACGGCCTTCATAACGAAAAAATAATGAAGGAAATTGCTAACGGCTTTAATTTAGACACTTTAATTTTAGCTAATGTTATGGATACTTTGGCAAGACCTAAAGTAGTTGAACATTCCAATTGTATTTTAATTAGCATAAAAATGTTGCAACAAAATGGGCAAACAAACGATATAATTGTTGAAAATTTAAGTTTAGTTATAACCGAAAAAGTACTTATATCTTTTCAAGAAAAAAAAGGCGACGTTTTTGAACCTGTTAGAACTCGTATTAGAGATCAAAGAAAAAGAATTCGAAATTCTGGAATAGATTATCTTGCCTTTGCTTTACTTGATATTGTAGTAGATAATTATATTTTTATGATTAGTGAATTTGGTGATAAAATAGAAGATTTAGAAGAAAAGCTTATTAATGAACCAAATCAAAGTGTAATTGATGAAATTAACACCTATAAAAAAGAATTAAATTTTTTGAGGAAAAATATTAATCCTGCAAAAGAAATGATTTTAACCTTATCAAAACTAGATTCAGATTTAATTGCGGAAAGTTCAGAAATACATTTTAAAGAATTGCTAAATAATATAAATCACGCAGTTGAAGCTACAGATAATTACCGTGAAATTTTATCCGACCAACTAAATATTTATCATACCACAATGAGCACTAAGCTAAATGATATTATGAAATTTCTAACTGTTTTTTCCGTTATTTTTATTCCTCTTACTTTTATAGCTGGTATTTACGGAACAAATTTTGATATACTTCCCGAACTTCATTATAAATATAGTTATTTTATCATGTTGGCTGTTATGCTTAGCATTGCTGTTGGCATGCTTGTCTATTTTAAAAGAAAAAAATGGTTATAAATTAGCTTATATTACACTGATAAATAAATAGTTACAAAACGTCATCTATTCCTATAAATCTATTTAAAAATCCATTAAAATTTTATTATTAATTTCATTGGAATTTTTGTAATATTATACTTTCAAAAAAAATTTAAACCACACTAAATGAAATCACTAAACCAATGGTTTGATGAGTATGCAGAAAGTCATCAAAATAAAACCAACCAACAAATTCATTTTATTTGTGTGCCAGTAATATTTTTTAGTATTGTAGGATTATTTATGAGTATAAATTCAAATATAATTTCTACTACTTTAAATATTCATAATCCTTTTATTGAAAATTGGGCAGCCTTAGTTCTTCTTATTCTACTTATATTTTATATTAGATTATCCTTTAATATTTTTGTTAAAATGCTAACATTCTCTATAGTTTGTTTGGTTGGAAACTATTTTTTAGGAGAATTAGTTCCCTTATTACCTACTTCCATAGTTTTATTTGTAGTTGCTTGGATAGGTCAGTTTTATGGGCACAAATTGGAAAGTAAAAAACCATCCTTTTTTAAAGATTTACAATTTTTATTAATTGGCCCTGCTTGGGTTTTTGAAAAACTATTAATAAAAAGAGCTACAGTATGAATTTAAGATTACTACTTTTATTTTTATTATTAAATTTTGGTTTAACTGCACAAGAATCAAATTACGAAGTTTTTAATACTTCTATAAATTCTAAATATGCAGAATTAGGAGTTACCTATCTTAAAAATAATACTATTCTTTATGCCTCTTCTAAAAAAGTAAAAAATGACAAACCTTTTTTAAAGAATAGACGAAAAAACAACAGACAGTTATTTTTAGAATTATACGAAGGAAAAATTACCGATAAAGGAGATATTATACAAACCAACACTTTTTCAAAAGAAGTTTATAATAAATTTTTTGAATGTGATGTTACTTTTTCTCCCGACTTAAAAACTATATATTTTGTTTGGAATAACTATTATGATGATATTCTAAGAAAAGATATGAACGACAGAAAGCCTTTATATCTATTTAGAGCAAATATTGATAAAAACTATAAATTAACAAACGTAACACCAATGCCTTTTAATAGTAAAAACTATTCTATTAAAAATCCTCAGGTTAGCAGAGATGGTACTAAATTATTTTTTTCCAGTAATATGGAAGGTGGTTATGGTGGATTAGATTTATATGTATCTACAATCTACAAAAATGGTTCTATTGGCTGGCCAAAAAATTTAGGTCCGAAAATTAACACCGATAAACATGAAATGTTTCCTTTTGTAGATAAAGATAACAACCTTTATTTTTCTTCTTATGGACATAAAGGTAAAGGAGGCTTAGATATTTATAAAAGTGAATTTAAAGATGGAAAATACGAAGAACCAATCGATTTACCATCTCCTATAAATTCAAAAGCAGACGATTTTGCCTTTGTACTAAATAAAACATCTAACTCCGGTTTTTTTACTTCAAGCCGTGAAAATGGTAAAGGTGATGTTGATATTTACGCTTTTAAGCCAAAAAATACTGTTTGTAATTCCTACATAACAGCAAACTTTATAGATGAAAAAACTGGCAAGAAGTTAGATTCTGTTCAAGTAACTTTATTTAAAGACGATAAGTTAATAGCAAAAGAAATTAATACAACATCCAATCCTTTTAAATTTAAATTGGAGTGTAACCAAAGCTATTCTATTAAAGCATCTAAAAATAATTATGAAGATGTAGCTGTTGATTTCAGTAGTAAATCTAACTCTAATTTAAAGAAAACTATTGCCTTGAATGGGTTAGAATGTAATCAATTAATTTCAGGATTATTTTTTAATAAATTAACTAAAAAAATGCTGGATTCTGTTGAAGTATCTTTGTATAAAAATGGCGTATTTTTAGATAAACAATTCGTTAGAAAAGGATACAAATATCAATTTGATTTAGATTGTGGTCAAAATTATACTATAAAAGCCTCTAAAAAAGGATTTATTCCTACAGAATTTAATTTTAAAACAACTCTTGAAAATAAAATTAACATTGCCCGAACATTATTATTAGCTCCTATAAGCTGTAACCAATTAATTACTGGGCAAGTTTTAAATAAAGAAACAAAAGAAATATTACCAAAAGCAACTGTAAAATTATTTAAAAATAATACTCTATTAGATTCCTTAAAATTAGATGCCGAAGCTAAATTTAGTTACAATGGTAAATGTTCTACTCAATACAGAATAGTTGCCTCACAAAAAAATTATGATGATGATGTTGCAAGTATTATAACTAATACATCAGATGGAAAAATTGTTAATCGAAAGTTGTTTTTACAACCAAATAAAGAGTTTGTTATAGTTAGAAAACAAAAAATGATAAATACCAAACCAATTTATTTTGATTTGGATAAATCTAATATTAGAAAAGATGCGGCTATTGAGCTAAACAGAGTGGTTGATATTTTAAATAAATACCCAAACATTCGCATAGAAGTTAAATCACATACCGACAGCCGTGCCCCTGATGATTATAATATGAAACTTTCTAATAAAAGAGCAAAAGCTACAATTAATTATATTATTTCAAAAGGAATTGATTCAAGCCGTGTTTTTGGAAAAGGTTATGGAGAAACTGAATTAATTAATAAATGTAAAAACGGTATAAAATGTACACAAGAAGAACATGCTTTAAATAGAAGAACTGAATTTATTGTACACAACAATTAAAATGAAGCAAGAAATTACTTTTGAAGATTTTAGTAAAGTAGATTTTAGAATTGGAACTATTATTGCAATTGAAAATTTTCCTGAAGCACATAAACCAGCATACAAATTAACTATTGATTTTGGAGGATTAGGAATTAAAAAATCTAGTGCTCAAATTACAGATTTATACACAAAAGAAGATTTATTACATAAACAAATTGTTGCAATTATTAACTTTAAGAAAAAACAAATTGCAAATTTTTTTAGTGAATGTTTAGTATTAGGAATAGCTAATTCTAAAAAAGAAATTGTTTTATTACAACCTACTTCTAAAAATTTAAAAAATGGTGAACAGGTTAATTAAATTGTGTAACAGATATTATAAATAATGCTGACTTTTATTAGAACAAACTCTGAAAATCAAGAGTTTAAAAAACTTATAAAGCTATTAAATTCCGATCTTGCCAAAAGAGATGGAGAAAACCATCCTTTATCACAGTTCAATAATATTGATGACATAAAAAATGTAATTTTAGTTTCAGAAGATAATTTACCAATAGGATGTGGAGCAATAACTAAGTATGATTCTAACAAAATGGAGATTAAAAGAATGTATGTTCTGCCTAATTTTAGAAGTAAAAAAATAGGATCATATATTTTACGTGAATTAGAAAAATGGGCAAAAGAATTAGGGTGCGAAAAATGTCTTTTATTTACTGGACTAAATCAACCTGAAGCAAATAGACTTTATGAAAATAATGGATATAAACAGATCCAAAAGTATGGAAAATTAACAGAAATAAAAGATAGTATTTGTTTTGCTAAAATAATTTAACTCACATTAAAACGTTAAGTTATTATTTATTCTAATTAAATTAACCATCAAAAAATAAGTTAAACAAACATTTTAATTATAAATTTTGGGAGATACACAAACCATTACATTTGTAGAAGACATTTTTAATAAACACCCAAACTGTTTTAATGGTTGGAGTGAAAATTATGCTCAAATAATTATTAAAGAAGCCTTAAAGGAACTTAAATATGAAGCTGATATTAACAAAGTTAATTTCACAAAATATATCTGTAAAGAAATTGATGAAAATAACCGTAATAGAGATATTTGCTATGTAGAAACTGAACAACCTGGCTTTTTCTACATTATGCGAGACATGGTTGACCACATAAATGTAGTTTATAACAGGTGGGATTAAAATATTACTTTTCTACAAATTACTTAAACTTGCTTTTAAAGTTTCAATTTTAGCTAATGCATCTGCCTCTTTTTTTCGCTCATTTATAATAACTTGTTCTGGTGCATTATTTACAAATCTCTCATTACTTAACTTTTTTTGAACCGAAATTAAAAATCCTTCTGTATATTTTAATTCTTCTAATAATTTAGCTTTTTCTTCATTAACATCAATTGCTACATTAATAGGAATAAAATATTCATTAGATTTTACTCTAAAACTTAATGCGCCATCTATTTTTTCAGAAACGGTTTGAAAAGTTGAAAGGTTACCCATTTTTTCAATAATAGCATCAAATTTTTTACTAACGTTTTCATTATTTAAAACAAAAACTTCTATCTCTTCTTTAAAAGAAATGTTTTTATCTTTTCTAATTGCTCTAATTTCAGAAATAACTTCTTTTGTAAAACTAAACTCATTTACTAAAGTTTCATCTACAGTAGTAAGTTTTGGATACGCTGCAATAATTAATGCCTCATTTGGTTTTCTATCCTCAATATTCTGCCAAATTTCTTCAGAAATAAATGGCATAAATGGATGCAATACTTTTAAATTATTTTCGAGTAACTCAATTACAGCATTAAATGTTTTTAAATCGATTGGTTGTTGATATGCAGGTTTAACCATTTCTAAAAACCAAGAAGAAAAATCCTCCCAAATTAGTTTGTAAATATTCATTAAAGCTTCACTAATTCTGTATTGATCAAAAGAACTTTCTACTTCTTTTTGTACTTTTTGAAACTTTGCTTTATACCAATCAACAGCTATTTTCGCACTTTTTGGTTGTGGTATATCTGCCACTTCCCAACCTTTTATCAATCTAAAAGAGTTCCAAATTTTATTAGAAAAATTACGTCCTTGAGCACACAACTCTTCATCAAATAATAAATCATTACCTGCTGCTGAACTTAACAACATTCCTACTCTAACGCCATCTGCCCCATATTTATTCATCAACTCAATTGGATCAGGAGAATTACCAAGCGATTTAGACATTTTTCTTCGCTTTTTATCACGAACAATTCCTGTAAAATAAACGTTACTAAATGGTTTTTCATTTCTAAATTCATAACCAGCAAAAATCATACGAGCTACCCAAAAGAAAATAATATCTGGCGCAGTAACTAAATCGTTGGTCGGATAGTAATATTCAATTTCCTCATTATTTGGATTATTTATTCCATCAAAAACAGAAATTGGCCATAACCAAGATGAAAACCAAGTATCTAAAGCATCTGGATCTTGACTTATACTTTCCACAGAAATTTCTTTTCCTAACTTTTCAGAAGCTAATTTAACTGCTTCTTCTTTAGAGTTTGCAACTACAAAATCGTTTACTCCATCCCCATAAAAATAAGCTGGTATTTGGTGTCCCCACCAAAGTTGACGAGAAATATTCCAATCTCTAATATTTTCTAACCAATGACGATAGGTATTGTTATAATGTTTTGGGAAAAATTTAATTTCTTCGTCTTCTAAAACTGCCTTTAAAGCTGGCTTTACTATTTCTTCCATTTTTAAAAACCATTGTGCTGAAATTTTTGGTTCAATAACAACTTTAGTTCTTTCAGAAGTTCCAACTTTATGCATATAAGGTTCTACTTTTAATAAAGCACCAATGTTTTCTAGCTCTTTTGTAATCTCTTTTCTAACTACAAACCTATCTTTTCCTTGATAATGTAATCCCAAAGAGTTTAATGTAGCATCATCATTAAAAATATCAATAACTTCTAATTGATGTTTTTCACCCAAAATTTTATCATTAGGATCATGCGCTGGAGTTACTTTTAAACAACCCGTTCCAAAAGCTACATCTACGTAATCATCTTCAATTATTGGAATTATACGATTAACAATTGGAACAATAGCTTTTTTTCCTTTTAAATGTGCAAAGCGCTCATCGTTAGGATTAATACAAATTGCTGAATCTCCTAAAATAGTTTCTGGACGTGTTGTAGCAATGGTTAAAACATCATTTGTTCCTTCAATTTTATAATTTACATAATATAAATTTCCTGGTTTTTCTTCGTAAATAACTTCTTCATCAGATAAAGTAGTTTTAGCAGAAGGATCCCAATTTACCATTCTGTAACCTCTATAAATCAAACCTTTACTATATAAATCAATAAAGACTTTAGTTACGGATTGATTCATAGTTTCATCCATGGTAAACTTAGTTCGTTCCCAATCACAAGATGCACCTAATTTTTTAAGCTGTTCAAGAATAATTCCTCCATGTTTATGTGTCCAATCCCAAGCATGCTCCAAAAAATCTTCACGAGTTAAATCCTTTTTTTCAATACCTTCTTCTTTTAGTTTTGCAACTACTTTTGCTTCTGTAGCAATAGAAGCATGGTCCGTACCAGGAACCCAACACGCATTAAACCCTTTTAACCTTGCTCTCCTAATTAATACATCTTGTATTGTATTGTTAAGCATATGCCCCATATGTAAAACACCTGTAACATTTGGTGGTGGAATTACAATAGTATAAGGTTTTTTATCATTAGGAGTTGAATGAAAATAATTGTTTTCCATCCAATAGTTATACCATTTAGTTTCCGTTTCTTTAGGATTATATTTTGATGCTAAACTCATTTTGGTCTAATATTTGTAATACGATTGGCAAATGTACAATTATTAGATAAACTTAAAATATTTTGTTAGGATAAAAAAATAACTAACTTTACACTTTAAAATTAAAAAGATGAAAAAATTAGTATTAGTAATTATGGCATTTATTGGTTTTACCATGAATGCACAAGAAAAGCAAGAAGCGAAAACCCCAGTAGATTCTAATGCTCCGGTTTTTAAATTTGAAAAAGAAGTGATTGATTACGGTAAAATAGATTTGAATGCCAATGGCGTTCGTGAATTTAATTTTACTAATGTTGGTAAATCACCTTTGGTAATTTCAAATATTAAATCTAGTTGTGGATGTACTGTTCCAACTAAACCAACTGAACCAATTATGCCAGGTAAAACAGGAAAGATTGAGGTTAAATACGCAACTAACAGACCTGGAGGATTTTCAAAATCAATTACCATTTTTTCTAATGCATCTGAAAAAGTTAAAGTACTTAGAATTAAAGGTATTGTAATTAAACCAGAATCTGCAGTAATTAAAAAGAAACCTGCAATGTCTGCAAACTAAAACAATGTAAAAATAATTATAAAAAAGCTCTCCAATTGGAGAGTTTTTTTATTTTAATCTACTTTTTAATTTAAATTTAAATAAATAATCCAAACCATTTCGCTCAACTACAACCGTAATTAATGTGCCTTCTTTTTGATAAAATTTTCCTACAATTTCTTCCAGTTTTAAATCGTAAGAATATTTTCCATTAATTTTTATCAATATATCTCCAGGTAAAATACCTACTTCAAAAGCGGGAGAACCTTTAATTACTCTATGAATAATATAGGATGGTTTAAAGCTGTATTTATAACTAACGTCAGTAATAAACTTTTTTTCAGATGTAGATTCGCTTCCAATATGATACACATTAACACTACTTTCTTTTACTATTAGTTTTCCATTATATGCTAATTCTATTCCACTCATATTATATCTAAATGGGTCTTTAAAAGCACTGTTCTTTTTTAAATATAGTTTACTGTTTTTATAATCAAAATACACCGTAAAACGTTTCAAAACATCTCCCCCTAAACTACCATTACGTTCTTTAAATTGAAGCGCATGAACTATGGATATAGAATCAGGAAAAGAAACTGTCGGTTTTTTTAATTCATAATTACCTAAAATTAAAGCTTCAATTTTTGATCTTTTCCCTTTAACAGCTCCACTGAGTCCTTCTCCTAAATAATCATTAAAATAATTTGTTGGAGATTTAATATCAGGATGTGTGTTTTCAAACAACCAGACAGCATCACTACCTCCAGAATCTATTAAAAGTTTAACCTCAGAAACTTTAGAGTCATTTGTATTTATCTTAACGCCAGCATTTATATATGGTTTTAATTTATAAAATTCTAAATGGAAAGCTGTACATTTTGAACAACCTTTAAAATTATTTTTATTTGGATTATAAAACGTAATTTTTTTAGATCCATAATTTATTTTAATCAAGAAATCTTTTAATAAATTATACCCAATAATTCCATGAATTGTAGTTCCTAGCTTTGAAGAAAGATCAAAAAAATCATTAAAAACTACATAAAGTTTTTGATTTCCACTAACAATATTTTTAATTTTAAATTTATTATTTGTAGATAAAATAGCATCAACAGGTTCCTCACTGCCTAATCCTTTTAATTTAACCTGTTCTATATTATGTAACTCTACAGAATCTTTTTTTTGAATATTAAATAAAATGGTTGTTCCTACACCTGAATCTAAAATAAAATTTAATTTTTTATCATTTACTTCAATTGGAAATACAATTAAATTATTAATAAGTCTAAATGAAATGTTTTGTTTTTTTGCATCAGAAACAAATCTGAAAGGATTTTGGGAAAAAGCAATTCCCTTAAATAAGAGTAGTAAAACTACGAAAAATAGATATTTCAATTTAATATTCAATAAATCAATTATTAACCATTTTGTTAAGCTACAAAAACAATATTTATAAACATAATTTTTAATATAATTTTAACCTTTAATAATTGGCTAATATTTAATCGAAATTGAATTAATTTTTGCAATTTTGTAGCATAGATTTAAAATTAAAAATTATGCCTTCTATTTCATTAAAAGGGAAAAATATGCCAGAATCGCCAATTAGAAAATTGGTGCCATACGCTGAAAATGCGAAAAAGAAAGGAATTAAAGTATATCACTTAAATATTGGGCAACCAGATATAAAAACACCTGAAGTAGCATTAGAAGCGATAAAGAATAATTCAATTAAAGTATTGGCTTACAGCAGATCGGAAGGCTCTGAAGAATACAGAACTAAAATTGCTAATTATTACAAAAAGCAAAACATTGATGTAACTGCAAATGAAATTATTGTAACTACTGGAGGTTCAGAAGCATTACTTTTTGCTATGGGAAGCATTACCGATCCTGGTGATGAAATTATAATTCCAGAACCTTTTTATGCTAATTATAATGGTTTTGCAACTTCTTCTGGTGTAAAAGTTGTACCAGTAATTTCAAAAATTGAAAACAACTTTGCTTTACCACCTATTGAGGAATTTGAAAAATTAATCACCCCTAAAACAAAAGGAATATTAATCTGTAATCCTGGTAATCCAACAGGTTATTTATATTCAAAAGATGAAATTGAAAAGTTAGCTATAATAGTTAAAAAACACGATTTATTTTTAATTGCTGATGAAGTGTATAGAGAATTCGTGTATGATAATGTGCCTCACCAATCTGTTTTACATAATTTTGGATTAGAAGATAATGCAATTATAATTGATTCTGTTTCAAAACGTTACAGTATGTGCGGTGCTAGAATTGGTTGTTTAGTATCTAAAAACAAAGAAGTTATAAGTACTGCTTTAAAATTTGCACAAGCACGTTTAAGTCCGCCAACATTTGCTCAAATTGCCAGTGAAGCTGCGCTAGAAACGCCCGAATCGTATTTTAAAGAGGTAAATGATGAATATAAAAGTAGAAGAGATACTTTAATCCGTGAATTATCAAAAATAGAAGGCGTAAAAATTGGTACTCCAAAAGGTGCTTTTTATTGCGTAGTTGAACTTCCTGTTGATAATACCGATAAATTTGCACAATGGTTATTAGAAGATTTTAATTTAAATAAGGAAACTGTAATGGTTGCTCCAGCTGCTGGATTTTATTCTTCTCCTGGTTTTGGCACAAAACAAGTTAGAATTGCTTATGTTTTAAAAAATGAAGATTTAATAAAATCTGTAGAAATTTTGAAAAAAGGAATTGAAACCTATAATAGCTTATAATTGAATATTCAAAAAAATATATCTTTAAAAAACTACAACACTTTTGGAATTGATGTAACTGCTAATCGATTTGTTGAAATAAATTCACTTTTTGATTTAAAAAAAATTATCGCTTCTGAAAAAGATCTATTTTTAATTGGTGGTGGAAGTAATATGCTGTTAACTTCTGACATAAATAAATTAGTTGTTCACTTAAATTTAAAAGGAATTATAGTTAACGATACGGAAAAAGAATTTGTATTTGTTACCGCTGAAGCTGGTGAAAATTGGCACGAATTTGTGCTTTGGTGCATTTCACAAAATTATGGAGGATTAGAAAATTTATCTCTTATTCCTGGTAATGTTGGAACTTCTCCAATTCAAAATATTGGCGCTTATGGTGTTGAAATTAAAGATACTTTTTATCAGTTAGAAGCGTTAGAAATTGCTACAGGAAAAATAAAAACATTTACTAAAGAAGCATGTAATTTTGGTTATCGTAATTCAGTTTTTAAAAACGAATTAAAAAACAAATATATTATTACTAATGTAACTTTTAAACTGACTAAACATAATCATAAAACAAATATTTCATACGGAGCCATAAAAACCTATTTACAAAATATTTCTGAGCCAAGTATTAAAGATATTTCTAATGCTGTTATTTCTATTAGGGAAAGTAAATTACCAAATCCAAAGGAAATTGGAAATAGCGGTAGTTTTTTTAAAAACCCAGTAATTAACAAAGAATTATTTCAAAATTTAAGTGAAAAATATCCAAATATTCCTCATTATATTATCACCGAAAATGAAATAAAAATTCCTGCAGGCTGGTTAATTGAACAATGTGGATTTAAAGGTAAACGTTTTGGAGATACTGGTGTACACGAAAAACAAGCTTTGGTATTAGTAAATTATGGAAATGCCACTGGAGAAGAAATATACAACCTTGCTAAAAAAATACAAGAAACCGTAAAAAACAACTTCCATATTAATTTAGAAATAGAAGTTAATATTATTTAAACCGTTACCTCTAATAATTTAGAATTTTCTGAATTTATGTTTACCTCATTAACATTTGCTGGAATTAAAATAGTTTCTCCGTAATTAATAGTTTCAGAATTATTATTAATAGTAATAGTTGCAAAACCCTCAACACACATAAAAATTATAAAGGAATCTGTTTTGGTATAATCTAAAACTACATTTCCTTTAACCGGAATAAAATTAGTTCTAAAATATGGGCAAGAAACCATGGTATTCAAATTATTTAATGAATTACCATATTTTTGTTTTGCCTTAATTTCTGTAGAAAAATTAATAGCGTCTATTGCCAAATCGGTATGCAATTCTCTAGATTTTCCTTTGGCATCTACCCTATCCCAATCGTAAATTCTATACGTTATATCTGAAGTTTGTTGAATTTCTGCTAAAACTACTCCAGCTCCAATTGCGTGTACCGCTCCGGTTTCTATAAAAAAAGCATCTCCCTTTTTTATCTTTTCTAAATTTAAAACTGAAGTTATAGATTTCTTTTTTAATAACTCTTTATATTCTTCTGAAGTAATCGATTTTGAAAAGCCTAAGACTAAATTTGAATTTGATTCAGCTTCCATAATATACCACATTTCTGTTTTTCCAAAGGAATTGTGGCGCTTTTTAGCCAACTCATTATTAGGATGTACTTGAACGGACAAATCTTGTGAAGCATCAATAAATTTAATTAATAATGGAAATTTATCCTTAAAAGTTTGATAGTTTTTGTTTCCTACCAAACTCTCTTTATATTTTTGTACTAATTCTTTTAAGGTTATTCCTTTTAATTTACCATTGGCTACTACAGAAATATTGTTATCAACATCTGATATTTCCCAACTTTCTCCAATATTTTTATTCTTAGACTCTTTATGTAAAAGATTCACTAACTTATTTCCTCCCCAAATTTTTTGTTTTAAAATGGGTCTAAATTTTAATGGATAATTTAACATTATTGTATCAATTCTTTTAAAACTGAAATCACATAATCAATATCAGCTATGGTTGTAAGTTTACTAAATGAAAATCGGACAGAAGTTTTTAAAGCTTCTTCATCGTCTAAAATCTCATACAAAACATGAGATCCTTTTGAGCTTCCACTTTGACAAGCACTTCCGCCAGATGCAGCAATTCCTTTTAAATCTAAATTAAATAACAACATCGGATACGATTTTGGAAAACGAACATTTAAAATAATATAACTACTTTCCGTTTCGCTTTCTGATAATCCATTAAATTTAATGTCTTTAAAATTAGATTTTAAACTATTAATAAAATGATTTTTAATAGATTGGATATATGCAGATTCTTCAGTCAAATTATCACAAGCTATTTCCAATGCTTTTTGCATTCCAAAAATACTATGAATATTTTCGGTTCCAGCACGAGCTCCTTTTTCTTGTTCGCCACCAAACAAAATAGGTTGCACTCCAAATCCTTTTTTAATATAGGCAAAACCAACGCCTTTTGGTCCGTGAAATTTATGTGCACTCGCTGTAAAAAAGTCTATAGGTGTTTTGGTTACATCTATATCAAAATGTCCAATTCCTTGAACGGTATCCGAATGAAATAAGGCATTATATTTAATACATAAATCAGATACTTTTTTTAAATCTAATAAATTTCCTATTTCATTATTTACATACATTAAACTAACTAAAGTTTTAGACGAAGTATTTTCTAATAGCTGTTCTAAATTTTGGTAATCTATTGCTCCGTTCGATTTTAAATTCACCCATTTAACCTCAACAGCATAATTTGTTTTTAAGTGTTCAATAGTATGAATAATAGCATGATGCTCAATTTTTGAAGAAATAATAGTTTTTACGCCTAAATTAGTAACAGCATTATGTAAAATTAAATTATCAGCTTCACTCCCACCAGCAGTAAAAAATAATTCTGCGGAAGATGCTTTTAATTGTTTTGCAATACTTTTTCTAGCATTTTCAACTAATGCTCTTGATTTCCTTCCTAATTGATGTGTTGATGAAGGATTACCAAATGTGCTTTTCATGGCTTCAGTAACACTATCAATCACTTCTGGCAGCATTGGTGTTGTTGCTGCATTATCTAAATAAATGGTTTTCATGGTTAGCAAAATTACTTAAAATATATGGTTTTCTTTTCTTATTTTTGACGTATGAGAAAAATAGTAATTTTACTTTTAGCACTAATTTTAAATTCGTGCAATGACGGCAACTTTGAAGTACCAAGTTTTGACTTTACAGAAACTGTAAATCATTGTGGAGAATATATTTTATATATTACAAATACAGAAAAAAAGGAAGTGATGACATTAACATTATCGCCTGATGAAATAAACACAACAGAAGGTACTAAAAGCTATCCTATTTCAAGTCTTATTCAGGTAAATTACCGCATTTTTGATGCAGCAATTGGAACCACTTATTTTTGCCAAGCAATTCCACCTGCCAGCCCAAATGTTTTAAAAGATTTAAATGCCACTGAAGGTGAAATTAATATTACAACAACTGCTGTAAAAGAAAACGATATTATAACTGGTTACGATTATACTATAACTATCACCAATTTATTATTTAAAGATGGAGACCAAAAAGTGTTTTTTGAAACGTTTAATTTTGGAACCTTTAAAATAACCAATTAACTATTTAGGATTTTGATAAATATAAACTTCCGTTGCGCCTAAACCGTATTTTTTAAAAGAAGCTTCGTACCATTCTACAGGATATTTTTTAAATAAAAATTCTAATTCCGATTTTAAAACTCCTTCACCTACTCCGTGAATAAAAACCACTTTAGGAATTCTATTTCTTATAGCAAATTCTAATTTTCGTTTGGCTGTTTCAATTTGCAAAGTAAGCATATCATAATTATCTAATCCTCTGGTAGTTGTAGTTAAATTTTGAATATGCAAATCTACTTCCATCGGAGGTAATTTATCGGGTTTTAGGTTGCTTTTAAATTTGGGTTTATTCTTTTTTGAAGATTCTGTTACTTTTTCAATTAAATGCTCGTTGTTTATATCGCTGAATTTAGCTAATTCTTTCTGATTTTCATTTATTACAACTAATTCTGAAGGTGTAAAATTAAAAATAAATCCATCGGTGGTTTCCACTTGAACATTTTCTTTAGAAACTGCAATAACTTTACCTTGCATAAGGTCATCAATAACTGCCACTTTATCATTTACTTTAAACTTCATTTTGTTAACCTTATTTTAATTTTTTAAACATATTTAAGCAAAGTTAAACTAATATTTTAGCAAAAAAAGAATTTATAATGTTACAAACTGTTCAAAAGAACACTTCTACATTTTTTGAAAATGCTATAATTAGATATGATATACCTATACAGAGGTTAGAATTACTTATTAAACTATCTAAATTTATTTCGGATCAATTAAAAAAAGAATCGTTTGTAAACTTAAATTTTATTGATGAAAACAACAGTAAAATAAGTCAATTATTACAAGTTTGGAGTTCCTTTGCTATTCATTATTTTAAGTTAAAAAACATTCAATCTTATTCAGGCGGAATTTCGGTAAGTTCTGTTCATAAAAATACTATAAAATCACTTCAAAAAATTGGCTTTAAATTTCAACTTGTTGATTTTTCACATCAAAATTCAAGCTATTTGATAAATTCTAATAATTTTACTGGAACAGGATTAGTTTTTTCAAAATCTGTTTATGACCAAACAAATAAATCGCCTTTTATTGCATTAATAGTTTCTGAAAACCCAAACACTATTTCTCCATATATTACTGATACTGTAAAATTATTTCATTTAGAATATCCAAATCCAAATTCTTTTGACACTAATTTGCTCAAAACAGAAAGATATACAGCTCTAAACCTTCAAATTGCAGCCGAAATACATTTTCTCTTCAAATGGATGCTTTTATAATAATTTAATTTTTTACATTAGCTATAATCAAACTTTAAATTTTATATTATGGATCAAAAGCCTCCTAAAAATTACCTAGTAGAATCCATTTTAGTAACTATTTTGTGCTGTTTACCTTTTGGTATTGCAGGAATTGTATTTGCTAGCCAAGTAAATTCAAAATTTGCAGTTGGAGATTATGAAGGTGCAATTGCTTCTTCTAAAAGTGCTAAAAAATGGATGACTTGGGGTTTAGTTTCAGGAGTAATAGTTATTGTTTTATACCTTGTGTTTATCTTTGCACTTGGCGGTTTAGCTCTATTTGGGTTAAGTAATAATTAAATAACTTTTTTAATGAAATTAAAATATATAGGAATGCTTATAGTTGGAATTCTATTGGCATTCCTATATTTCTATATTAATCCCTCTAATGTAAATTATTTTCCAAAATGTCCTTTATATGTTACAACAGGTATTTACTGCCCAGGTTGTGGTAGCCAACGAGCAACATATGAATTATTACATTTTCATTTTATTGGGGTTTTAAAACAAAATATACTCTACATTATTGGAATACTCATTTTAGCTTATCATTTAGTTATAAGTTTTTTAAATACTGTTTTCCATAAAAACATATACAATTACATTTATCACCCTAAAACTCCTTGGATAATTTTAATTATAATATTAGTTTTTTGGATTTTAAGAAATTTACCTTTTTACCCATTCAATTTACTAGCTCCTCATTAAATTAACTATCATGAATTTATTTTTATCGGCTACAGCTCCTGTAATTACCGTAATTATTTACATTTATATAAAAGATGAATTTGAAAAAGAACCCAAATTATTACTTCTATATAATTTTTTATTTGGTGCTATTGCAAGTATTTTAATAAGTAGTGTTTTATATTTATTGTATGATATTTTGCTACCTCATCCTGATAGATTAAATGTATTTCACCAATTTTTAAAAGCATTTTTTATGGTTGGTTTAGTAGAAGAATTTAGTAAATACATAATTGTTAGGTATTACGCTCAACCTAAAAAAGCATTTAATGAGCCTTTTGATGGAATTATTTATGCTGTAATGGTTTCTATGGGTTTTGCTTTTGTGGAAAATCTTTTATATGTTTTTGATGGAGGTATTCAAGTGGCATTAATTAGAGCTATTACTGCCGTTCCTGCACATGCCGTATTTGCTATTATTATGGGATATTTTATGGGAATAGCTAAATTTTCAAATCATAAAATTAAATGGAATTTAATTGGATTAGGTTTAGCAATTATTTTTCATGGCACCTATGATTTTTTCCTGTTTATAAATTTCATTCCAGGTATATCTTTAGGGGCTTTTGTTTCATTAATTATTGGAATTATTTTAGCTAAAAGAGCTATTAAAACTCATCAAAATAACTCAATGTTTAAATAGTTGTATCTTAAATTTAGGCGTATTTTTTAAAAATTGCTTTATCAAAATACTTTTTAATAATTAGCAATTGAATTATTACCAATATTGTAAAAAACACAAATACAAATGTAAAAGTACTTGGAATGTTTATTTCATTAAAAATTTTGGTTAAACTAAAATTAGTTGAAAAGGATAAATTTAATCCAGACAAATAATTGGATGGATTAAATTTTTTAGACCAAAAATAAATACTAGACAAAATTAACACTAAAGAAATTATAATCCAGCCAAGTTTAGAAATTAATGGTTTATATTTATTTTCATAAATTGGATTGCTTTCTAAATCAATTCTATTCATAACCTTGGCTACAAAATCAGCGGAAGGCTTTTCAATACTAGATTCTTTAATAATATATTTTGTAAAATCTTCTATGTTTTTATTAGTTTTCATCTCAAGTTAATAGTTCGTGGTTCAATTACATTTTTTAAAATTGATGCAAGTTTTTTTCTAGATCTAAATAGTTTAATCTTAATATTATCTATAGATAAATTTACAACTTTTGAAATTTCTTTGATAGACAATTCTTCAAAATAAAACAGCGTTAAAATTATTCTTTCCTCTTCTGACAATTTTAAAAGTGCATCATTAATTATTTCTTTTCGTTCTTTATCTTGTAAATATTGCAAAGCATTTTGTACATTTTCAAAATCAATTTCATTAATTGTCTCAATATTTTCAGAGTTTAATTGTCTTTTAGTTCTTTTTATTGAATCTAAACTTGCGTAATATGCTACCTTATAAATCCAAGTAGAAAATTTAGACTCTCCTTTAAAACTATTTAATTTTTCATATGCTTTCACAAAAACATCTTGTGAAATTTCCTCTGCTTCTTCCCTATTTTTTACAATTCTAATGGTTAATGTATACACCATATGTTTATACTTTTCAACAAGAAAAGCATAGGAATTTACATTTCCATTTAAGGTTTGTAATATATAGTATTCGTCTGGTTGGTTGTCCATTTTAATGGTTTGACGATTTTAATTAACCTATGGTTACAATTTACATCAAAAAAATAATATACATTTTTTGTAACCGAATTAAAACAATACTCGTCATACCAAATGAAACAATTTAGAAACTTTAAAATTTTATATTATGATGGGACCAGGACCAGTATTTATTGCTTTATTTATAATTATTTTTGGAATATTTTACTTGCATTATTCCACAAGAAACAAAGAACGATTGGCTTTAATTGAAAAAGGAGCAGATGCTAATATTTTTTTTAGTGCTAAAGCTCAAAAAAAATCTTCAGTACCTATTTGGAAAATATTAATATTAAACATTTCTGTGTTACTTATGGGTATTGGAACAGGTGTTTTTATAGGATCTATTTTAGCTGCATATACTCTTATACAAGAAGAAGTTGGTTACACTGGCTCTATATTTTTAATGGCTGGACTAGGATTATTTATAGGCTTTAACTTATCTAAAAAGTTAGTTGAAAAAGAATAAATTATATATTTATATAACAAAAAAAAAGCACTCAAAAGAGTGCTTTTTTTATGAACTATTTTAATTGAATTTAATCAAATTCAGTATCCATTTTAATATAATCTAAAAACTCGCGTTTAATATCTTTTTCTTTAAATTTTCCACCAAACTCCGAAGTTACTGTACTACTTTCAATATCACGAATTCCACGAGAGTTTACACATAAATGTTTAGCATCAATAACGCAAGCTACATCTTCTGTTCCCATAGCTTTTTGTAATGCTTGTACAACTTGCATAGTTAAACGTTCTTGCACTTGAGGTCTTCTTGCATAATAATCTACAATTCGGTTCATTTTAGATAAGCCTATAACTTTACCATTAGAAATATATGCTACGTGAGCTCTACCAACAATTGGCAATAAATGATGTTCGCAAGTAGAATAAACTACAATGTTTTTTTCTACCAACATTTCACCATATTTATAATTATTCTCAAATGTGGATAATTTTGGCTTATTTTCAGGATTTAAACCTCCAAAAATTTCACGAACATAAGCTTTAGCAACTCTTTTTGGAGTTCCTTTTAAGCTGTCATCGGTTAAATCCATTCCTAAAGTGTTTAAAATATCTTTAACACTTTTTTCAATTTTATTTATTTTTTCTTCGTCTGATAATACAAAAGCATCATCTCTTAAAGGTGTTTTTGCTGAAGAACCAACATGATTATCTCCAATGTCATCTATACTGTTTACCATTCCTTTTTTACCTTCAAACATATTTATTTAATTAAAATGCAAATTTACAACTTTGTTTTAATGTGAAGTAGTAATATTAACTAATTCTTCTAAGTTACATTGTTGCTGTTGACCAGTTTGCATGTTTTTAAGCGTGAATTTATTTGTTTCTATTTCATTAGTTCCAACAATTACTACAAATTTAATTTCTCTTCTATTTGCGTAATTTAATTGTTTTTTCATTTTTGCTTCATCAGGATATAATTCTGATTTTATTTGATGTTCTCTCAGTTTTATTAAGGCTTTCATACAATAACCAGCTTCTTTTTCTCCTAAATTCAAAAACAAAATTTTAGGTGTTGGCAATTCTACTTGATTAAATAAATTTAGTTCTTCTAAAACTAAATAAATACGATCTAATCCAAATGAAATACCTACACCACTCATATCTTTTAATCCAAATATCCCTGTCAAATCATCATATCTACCTCCTCCTCCAATAGAACCCATTTTTACATTTTTAGGAGCGGAAACCTCAAAAATTGCTCCAGTATAATAATTTAAACCTCGTGCTAAAGTAACATCTAACTCTAAATTAGCAGATTGTAAGCCTAACTTTTCAACGTTATTAACTACAAATCTTAAATCATTTACTCCTTGAATTCCTTCTTCTGAATTTTTTAATAATTCTTCTAATTGATTTAACTTTTCTTGATTTGTACCTTTAAAATTAAATAATGGTTGTACTTTTTTAATGGCTTCTTTTGAAATTCCTTTGGTAAGCATTTCTTTAGTTACGCCTTCAGCACCTATTTTATCTAATTTATCTAAAGCAACTGTAAAATCAATTAATTTATCTTTTTCACCAATAATTTCAGCAATTCCGGCTAAAATTTTTCGATTGTTAAGTTTGATAGTCGTTTCTGTTAACTTTAACTTACTAAAAACAGCATCGTATAATTGAACAAATTCAACTTCTTGCCATAAACTTTTGCTTCCAACTACGTCTGCATCGCATTGATAAAATTCACGAAAACGTCCTTTTTGTGGTCTATCAGCACGCCAAACTGGTTGCATTTGATAACGTTTAAAAGGAAAAACAATATCATTTTGATGTTGCACAACGTACCTAGCAAACGGTACTGTTAAATCGTAACGCAATGCTTTTTCTGAGATTTTGGAAGTAGTTTGTGAGCTATTTTTTGATATTAAAAGTGATTCATCTACTTTACTTAAGTAATCTCCAGAATTCAATATTTTAAAAATTAATCTATCTCCTTCTTCTCCATATTTACCCATTAATGTTGAAGAGTTTTCAAATGATGGTGTTTCAATTGGCTGAAATCCATATGTTTCAAAAACTTGCTTTATGGTTGAAAATATATAATTACGTTTTGCAACTTCTGTAGGAGTAAAATCTCGTGTTCCTTTTGGTATGCTTGGTTTTTGTGCCATTTTTAGTTATTAATTTGCAAATATCTAAAATAAATAAAACTAAATAAAGCTTTTGAAGTATTGATTTACAAAAGCTTTTTATTTTTAAAAATTGTGTTTGCTTTTTCTAAATCTTCTGGAGTGTCAATGCCAATTGCTATATGATTGGTTTCTACCATTTTTACTTTTAATCCGTTTGCTAAAAATCGCAAGTTTTCAAGCTTTTCAGCAGCTTCCAAGCTATTTATTGGTAGTTGGGTAAATTTTAATAATGCTTCTTTTCTAAAAGCGTAAATTCCAATATGTTTGTAATACATAGCTTTCGATTTTTCACGCGGATAAGGAATTGGTGAACGCGAAAAATACATAGCAAAATTTTGCTCATCCGTTACTACTTTAACATTATTTGGATTATTTATTTCATCTTCGTCTGTAATATTAATCATTAAAGAAGCAATATCAATTTCCTTTTTTTTATCGTTTTTAAATACTTCTATTAATTTTGATAACGGTTCAGTTTGTGTAAATGGTTCATCGCCTTGTACATTTATAACAATATCAACCTCTAAATCTTCAATGGCTTCTGCAATTCTATCACTACCCGATTCATGTTCTTTTTTGCTTTTTATAGCTTTCCCTTTATTATTAGTAATTTCATTAAAAATAATATCGCTATCTGTTATTACATATACATCTTCAAACAATTTAGAATTTTCAACGGCTTGGTAAGTTCTTAATATAACTGATTTTCCTGCTAGATCTTTCATTAATTTACCAGGAAATCTGCTAGCTTCATATCTTGCAGGAATCATTGCAATTACTTTCATAAATTGTCAAATTTTAAATGTTTTTTTCTTAAGCTATTTATACTTGCATTTAATTCGAAACCTAGTAATAGAATTATAGAATTCAACCAAACAAATAACATTAATACTAGTAAAGTTCCTATAGATCCATATAATTTATTATACGTTGCAAATTTTAAAACGTAAATAGCAAAAAGTTTAAAATTAACTAAGGTTAGTAATGTGGTTAAAACAGTTCCAGGTGAAAAAAATGAATATTGTTTAACTTCTTTTGTCCCAAACTTATAAAGTACAGATACAGAAAAGAATAGCAATATAACAAATAGTAAAAATCTTCCTTTTTCTATCCAAAAAACATCATTTTCTAACCAACCATGAGTTTTTAAATCGCTAATAAAAATTTGAAAATAAATTATAATTGCTACGGTAATTACCAAAATAAAAGAAAGTAAAATTGCTATAGCCATTGCTATAAAATATTGTCTTAAAATATTACGCATTTCAGTTATGTGATACGAATATTCAAATCCGCCTAAAATTGCATTTACACCATTCGTCATTAAAAAAATAGAAGCTATAAACCCAAATGATAATAAACCTCCATACCTATTATTAGCAATATCCGTTATTACTTCTTGAACAGAATTTGCTGTATTTGGAGGTAATAATTGCTCTATTGTAAATAAAAAATCCTGTTGAAAACCATCAATAGGCACATAAGGAATTAAGGTTAAAATGAATAGTATAAAAGGAAATAAAGCCATAAAAAAACTAAAAGAAATTCCTCCAGCTCTTGATGTTAATGCTCCTTTTACAATTCCTAAAACATACATTTCAATAACATCATATAAGGACATTCCTCTTAAACCTGGAATTTTAATAGATTTTCCAAGTTTAACAATCCAATTTACAACTGGAACTTTATTAAGATTATCTTCAATTGGTTTACTCATGTACAGCTTTTAAACTTAAATCCATATTATAAACAGAATGTGTTAACGCACCTGATGAAATAAAATTAACTCCGCAATCGGCATATGCTTTAGCTGTTTCTAAAGTAATACTTCCTGAGGATTCTGTTAGACATTTATCGCCAATTAATGTAACTGCTTTTTTTGTATCTTCAAAATTAAAGTTATCAATTAATATACGATAAACACCATCATTTTTTATAATTTCTTTTATTTCTTCTAAATTTCTAGCTTCAACAATAATTTTTAAATCAAGGTTATTTTCTACTAAATACTTTTTTGTTTTAGTAATTGCAGGAGTAATTCCTCCCGCAAAATCAATATGATTATCTTTTAACATAATCATATCATATAATGCAAATCTATGATTTTCACCGCCACCAATTTTTACCGCCCATTTTTCTAAAGCTCTAATACCTGGTGTGGTTTTTCTGGTGTCTAATATTTTGGTATTTGTTCCGTGTAAAATTTTAGCAAATTGGTTTGTTTTTGTTGCAATTGCACTCATTCGTTGCATTGCATTTAACACAAAACGTTCCGCTTTTAAAATAGATTGTGAACTGCCATTTACATAAAAAACAATATCTCCAATTTCAACTTGCTCTCCATCTTCAATAAAAGTTTCCATTTTTAAATTTTCATCTACATAATGAAATATTTTTTCTGCTAAATTTACACCTGCAATTATTCCAGATTCTTTTACTAAAAGTTTTGCTTTTCCTTTAGCTGTTGCTGGAATACAAGCTAATGAGCTATAATCTCCATCTCCAACATCTTCACGGATAGCATTTTTTATAATAATGTTAATTTCTCTTTCAAACTGTTTTTCAGAAATCATATAAGCCTTATTTTAAAAACAAAAATAACTTTTTTATTTTCAAAAAAAACCTCTTTAATTCTTTTTATATTTACCAAATGAAAATTAAATTATTAGCTATTGGTAAAACCGACGATAAAAATTTAATTACCTTATTTGAAAGTTATCAAAAAAGGTTAAAACATTACATCAATTTTGAATTAGAAATAATTCAAGATATTAAAAATGTTAAAAATTTAAGTCAGCTCGAACAAAAGGAAAAGGAAGGAGAATTGATTTTAAAAAAATTATTACCTACTGATATTTTAGTTTTATTAGACGAAAAAGGTAAAGAAATGCGCTCTATTGAATTTGCGAATTACCTTCAAAAAAAAATGAATTCAGGTATTAAACAAATAGTTTTTGTAATTGGTGGTCCTTATGGTTTTTCAGATAATGTTTACAAAAAAGCCCAAGGAAAAATAGCATTATCTAAAATGACTTTCTCTCATCAAATGATTCGTTTATTTGTTGTGGAACAATTGTACCGAGCTTTTACAATTTTAAAAAATGAACCTTATCATCATGAATAACAAAACATTAGTGTTTGCCACAAATAACAACCATAAATTAATAGAAGTAAAACAATTACTTACTGATTATCAAATAATTAGTTTAAAAGAAATTAATTGTTTTGATGACATTCCAGAAACCGAAAACACGTTACAAGGCAATGCTATATTAAAAGCAAATTATATTACCGAAAAATTTGGGTATAATTGTTTTGCCGATGATACTGGTTTAGAAGTTGAAGCACTAAATAACGAGCCTGGAGTTTATTCGGCCAGATATGCTGGTGTGGATAATAATTCAGAAAAAAATATTGAAAAATTACTTACTAATCTTTCTGATAAAAAAAATAGAGAAGCTCAATTTAGAACTGTTGTTGCTTTAAATTTAAATGGGAAACAATACCTTTTTGAAGGAGTTTGCAAAGGAACTATTTTAAAGAATAAGCAAGGAGAAAGTGGCTTTGGCTACGACCCTATTTTTAAACCATCTGGATATGAAAAATCTTTTGCAGAAATGAGTTTAGATGAAAAGGGAAAAATTAGTCATAGAGGTAAAGCAATAAAAAAATTAATTGATTTTTTAAATAACAAAGCTTGATTTATCCAATAAAATCATATCATAAAACCTTTACTATTTTAACAATTTCTCTTGTTTTAATTTTTATCTTAAATATAAGTTTAGGATCTGTATTTATTCCATTTAAACAAACACTTCTTGCTTTATTAAATGAAAACACTAAAAATGATGCTTGGAAAACTATAATACTTAATTACCGGTTACCAAAGGCAATTACGGCTATTTTAGTTGGTTCTGGTTTATCTATAAGTGGCTTGTTAATGCAAACTTTATTTAGAAATCCTTTAGCTGGACCTTTTGTGCTAGGAATTAGTTCTGGAGCAAGTTTAGGAGTTGCCATTTTAATTTTAGGAGCAACTTTTATTGGTGTTAATATTACGGCATTTGCTTATACTAATTGGGGTTTGGCAATAGCTGCAAGTTTAGGTGCTTTTTTGGTTTTATCCGCAGTTTTATTAGCTGCAATAAAAGTTAGAAACACTATGTCTATTTTAATTATAGGCTTAATGTTTGGTAGTTTAACTGCAGCTGTAATAAGTGTTCTAGCATATTTTAGTAGTGCAAATCAATTACAACAATATTTATTTTGGAGTTTTGGTAGTTTAGGCAATTTAACTTGGCATGAAATTAGCACGTTTTTTGTCATATTTTTAATAGGTTTATTATTAGTAACTTTTATAATTAAACCTCTTAACAGCTTATTGTTAGGTGAAAATTATGCCAAAAGTATGGGTGTAAATATTAAACTTACCAGAAATATAACCTTAATTTCTACTAGTTTATTAACAGGAGTAATTACAGCTTTTTCTGGTCCAATAGCATTTATTGGTTTAGCGGTTCCTCATTTAACTAAATTATTATTTAAAACCTCAAACCATAAAACATTAATTCCAGCAGTTGCTATTAGTGGCTCTATAATAATGCTAATTTGTGATAGCATTGCACAATTACCAAACAGCGAATATACTTTACCTATAAATGCTATAACTTCCTTATTTGGAGCGCCAATTATTATTTGGTTATTAATACGAAAAAGAAAAATTTATTAAAATTGGAAAATAACCAAAAACATATTATAAAAATAGATAATTTAAGTATTGGATATGCTTCAAAAAAGCATATAAATTTGATAGCCTCCAATTTAAATATCAATTTAAAACCTGGAAATTTAGTTTGTTTATTGGGAAAAAATGGAATAGGAAAATCTACTTTATTAAGAACATTAACTAAAGTTCAACCTGCACTTGGCGGAGATATTTTTATTAATCAGAAAAACCTAAATGAAATTTCTAACTCTAATTTATCAAAACAATTAAGTGTAGTTTTAACAGAAAAATTGCCTGAAAGTAGTTTATCTGTTTTTGAATTAATTGCACTAGGAAGGCAACCTTACACCAATTGGGTTGGACAATTAAATACAAAGGATATTAAGATTATTGAAACTGCATTAGAAGAAACTAACACCAAGCATTTAATGCAAGCTAAGTATTATCAATTAAGCGATGGGCAACTACAAAAAGTTTTAATAGCCAGAGCATTAGCTCAAAATACAAATATTATAATTTTGGATGAACCTACTGCTCACCTAGATATTCATCATACAATTGAAACGTTTACTTTACTAAAAAAATTAGCGGAGAAATATGGTAAAACCATTATTATTTCAACTCATGAAATTAACTTAGCTTTACAATTAGCAGATGAATTATGGTTAATGACTCCAAAAAAGTTTGTTACTGGTAAAACCAATAATTTAATTGAAAACAATCAACTAAATAACTTATTCTCGTCCAGTTTAATTCATTTTGATAAAGAAATGAAACAATTTACCATTTCAAAATCTAATTGATTTTTTTGATATATTTGAAGAAGTCAATATATTAATTATGAGAAAATTACTACTAATTCCCTTTACTCTTATTGTTTTTAGTTGCGGAAGTAACACTCACACACTTGATAAGTCTTTAAATGCCGATTTAATTACTAATGCTGTTGCTACCAACTATGCTAACACTATAAATACAAATGATTTAAAAACACTTCTATATCAATTTGCTTCTGATAAATTTGAAGGAAGAGAAACTGGAGAGCCTGGACAGAAACTTGCCGCAGAATATTTAAAGGCTTTTTATATTAATCACAAAATAAAATCGCCTTATAATAATGATAATTACTTTCAAACCATACCAACTTCAAATTTAAAACCAGATTTAAATCCTTCAGAAAACGTTGTTGCTTTTATAAAAGGAACAGAAAAACCAGATGAAATAGTAGTAATATCAGCACATTATGATCATTTAGGAAAAACCGATACCGGCATTTATTATGGAGCTGATGATGATGGTTCTGGAACTGTGGCTATTTTAGAAATAGCAGAAGCATTTCAAAAAGCAGTTGATGAAGGTAATGGGCCAAAACGTTCCATCTTATTTTTACATTTTACTGGTGAAGAAAAAGGATTATTAGGTTCAAAATATTATTCTGAATATCCAATTTTTCCTTTAGATAAAACTGTAACAGACTTAAATATAGATATGATTGGTAGAGTTGATAATGCTCATATAAACAATACTAATTACGTTTATTTAATTGGCTCGGATAAACTTAGCAAAGAATTACACGTTTTAAGTGAAGAAATTAATGAAAAGTTTACACAATTAAATTTAGACTATACTTATAATGATGAGAATGATCCAAATCGTTTTTATTACCGTTCTGATCATTATAATTTTGCTAAAAACAATATTCCAATCATCTTTTACTTTAACGGTACCCATAAAGATTACCATAAGATGACTGATACTCCAGATAAAATTAATTACGATTTATTATCAAAACGAGCTAAATTGGTATTTTATACAGCTTGGGAAATAGCAAATAGAGAAAATAGAATTGCTTTAACCAACTAATGAATTATTTTAAAAATTAATTCTTTCAATATTTCAATTGCGGGTAAAGCATTTGCACCAACACCTTTACTTTTTACATCTGCATCTCTAATTAATCCTATAATTGTAGAAACTTTTCGCATTGGATAATTTTGAGCTGCTGTTTTATAATCTGAAATAAAAAATGTATTTACTCCTAACGCTCTTGCAGCGCTATTACTTGATTTATCTTTTAAACTATGGTAAATTAAAATTTGTGTAAAAAAACTATTTAATAAAGAAACCGTAACCGTAATATGATTAGCCTTTTGATTTTGACCAAAATAATTAATTATTCTATTGGCTTTTACAACATCTTTTGCTCCTATAGCTTTACGCAATTCAAAATTGTTAAAATCTTTACTTATTCCTATATTTTCTTCAATGTCTTTTGGTGTAATTGTATATCCTTCAGGTAAAACAACGGCTAATTTTGTTAGCTCATTACTAATTTTACTTAAATCTGTTCCTAAAAATTCCACTAACATTAGGGTAGATTTCAGTTCAATTTTTAAGCTTTTTTTAGACAAAGTTTTTTTAATCCACTCGGTTACTTGATTTTCATATAACTTCTTACTTTCAAAAACAACGCCATTTTTTTGAAGTGTTTTATATAGTTTTTTCCTTTTATCCAAAGTTTTATACTTGTAACAAAGTACTAAAATTGTTGTTGGAGAAGGATTTTCTACATATTCGGCTAAATTTTCAATAGTTTTCACCAAATCTTGAGCTTCTTTAATAACAACCACTTGGTATTCAGCCATCATAGGAAATCTTTTGGCGTTATCAACAATATCACTTATAGTAACATCTCTTCCGTATAAAACCATTTGGTTAAAACCTTTTTCTTCCTCAGCAAGTACATTATTTTCAATATATTCCGAAATTTTATCAATGTAATAAGGTTCTTCACCCATTAAAAAATAAACTGGTTTAATATTTCTGTTTTTAATATCAGAAACTATTTTTGTAACGTCACTCATTTATAAAAAAAAATTAGCATTTTTGTTCTATGCAACCGTTGAATTTGCCCACATATACATTCAAAATCAAAAGTAGCGAAAATAACTATGTTATTTTTGATATTATACGAAAAAAATATGTGGTTTTAACTCCTGAAGAATGGGTTAGACAACATATTGTTAACTATTTAATGGAAGAAAAAAAATACCCAATTTCATTAATTGCTGTAGAGAAGAAATTAATTTTAAATAATTTAACAAAACGAACAGATATTTTAGTTTTTAATAACAAAGGATTGCCTGATATTATTGTAGAATGTAAAGCGCCTTCGGTAAAAATAAATCAAAATACTTTTGATCAAATTGCTAGATATAATTTGAAATTAAATGCTAATTATTTAATAGTTACTAACGGATTAGAACATTATTTTTGTAAAATGGATAAAATAAATGAAACTTATATTTTTCTAAAAAACATTCCTAATTATATAAAAAAATAGACTTTGTAAAAGTAATTACTATAAGTTTGCACGTATGAAAATAGCAATTGTAATATTAAACTGGAATGGCGAAAAATTATTAGAAAAATTCCTTCCTTCTGTTCTAAAATACAGTAATGTAACAAATACCGAAATATTTGTTGCTGACAACGCTTCTACAGATAATTCTATACTATTTTTAAAAACAAATTATCCAACTATACAAATAATTCAAAATAAAGAAAATGGCGGTTTTGCTAAAGGCTATAATGAAGCGCTACAAAATGTAAATGCAGATATTTTTTGTTTGTTAAACTCAGATGTTGAAGTAACCGAAAATTGGCTACAACCCATTGTTTCTACTTTTAAAAATGAAGAAAATACTGTAATTATTCAACCTAAAATTTTAGATTACAAAAATAAATTAAAGTTTGAATATGCTGGTGCAGCAGGTGGTTTTATTGACAAATATGGTTATCCTTTTTGTAGAGGAAGAATTTTTAATGATATTGAGAAGGATAAGGCACAATATAATGATGTTAAAGAAATTTTTTGGGCTTCAGGAGCTTGCTTTTTTATAAGAGCTACTACATATAAAAAATTAGGTGGATTTGATGAAGACTATTTTGCGCATCAAGAAGAAATTGATTTGTGCTGGAGAGCTCAAAATAATAAAAGCACTATTAAATATGTTGGTTTATCTACTGTTTATCACGTGGGTGGAGCTACATTGAAAGAAACAAATCCTCAGAAAACATTTTTGAATTTTAGAAATAGTCTATTTTCTTTACTTAAAAATTTACCAAAGAAATCTTTATTTCCAATTATTTTTATTCGTTTAGTTTTAGATGGAGTTGCAGGAATTAAATTTATATTTGAATTAAAACCCAAACACACTTTTGCCATTTTAAAAGCGCATTTTAGTTTTTATAAAAACTTAGGAAAAATGCTAAAAAAAAGAAATAAACTTAATCAAAATAACGATTATTATTTAGTTAAAAGTGCAATTTGGAGGTATTTTATTTTAAAACAAAAAACGTTCTACGATTTTATAAAGAATTAAAATCTCCTTTACCCTCACGTAATATTTCAAATTTTCCATCAGATAAATCGATTACTGTGGAAGGAATATTCCCTCCAAAACCACCATCAATAACAATATCTACTTTGTTTTGCCATTTTTCAAAAATCAATTCTGGATCTGTGGTATATTCCAATAAATCGTCTTCATCGTAAATAGAAGTGGATACTATTGGGTTTCCTAACTTTTCTATTAATGCTCTAATAATATTATTATTAGGAATACGAATTCCAACTGTTTTCTTATTTTTAAATGATTTTGGCAGATTAGTATTTCCAGGAAGTACAAATGTAAAAGGACCTGGGAATGCTTTTTTTAAGATTTTATAGGTTGGTGTATCAATTTGCCTTACATAATCAGAAAGGTTACTTAAATTATTACAAATAAATGAGAAATTAGCTTTATCAAGTTTAACTCCTTTTATTTTCGCTACTTTTTCCATAGCTTTTGTATTGGTAATATCACAACCTACTCCATAAACCGTATCGGTTGGGTAAATAATGAGTCCGCCTTTTTTTAAAATAGCTACTACTTTATCAATGGCTTTTTCATTAGGATTTTCTTCATATATTTTAATTAATTCTGCCATAAATTCTATTTACCCAAATTTAAACAAATTCCATAAAAAAACCTGCAGAAGCAGGTTTTTTTATTATTTAGCTTTTATCTATCAATCTAAATCCTTCCCCATGAATATTTAAAATTTCTACATTTTCATCCTGTTTTAAATACTTTCTAAGTTTGGCAATGTATACATCCATACTTCTAGAAGTAAAATAATTATCATCGCGCCAAATTTTTGTTAAAGCAAGTTCGCGTGGCATTAAATCGTTTTTATGTAGTGTAAGCATTTTTAATAATTTGCTTTCTTTAGGAGAAAGTTTTAGTGATTCTCCTCCTTCAAAAGATAAATGACGTAATTTAGAATTAAAATGGAATTTACCTATTTCAAATTCAAAGGTTTCTTCTTCTTTGCTCTCTTCATTTTCCTTACGTTGCATAATTGCTTTTATTTTGTATAATAATACTTCTGAATCAAAAGGTTTATTAAGATAATCATCTGCACCAACTTGATATCCTTTCAAAACATCTTCTTTCATAGTTTTAGCGGTTAAAAAAATGATTGGTATTTCCGTATTAGTGGCGCGTATGTCTTGTGCTAATGAAAATCCATCTTTCCTTGGCATCATAACATCTAAAATACATAAATCGTAATCATCATTTTTAAACATTATTAAACCTTCTAAACCGTCTTTAGCCAAAGTAACATTGTAATCGTTTAAGGCTAAATAATCTTTTAAAATAGTTCCAAAATTTGGATCGTCTTCTACTAATAAAATTCTTTTATTTTCCATATTTAATGTTTTATATCAAAGGTAATTTAACGAAAAAAGTGCTTCCTTTTCCTTTTTCACTTTCTACATAAATTTCCCCTTGATGAATTTCTACTATTTTTTTAACATATGCAAGTCCTAAACCATGGCCTTTAACATTATGTATATTTCCTGTTTCTTCTCTATAGAATTTTTTAAATATATTTTTTTGTACACTTTTACTCATTCCTATTCCTTTATCTGCAATTTTTATAATTATATTTTTTGGGGAATTTTCTGTACTAATTGTAATTTTTGGTGCTTCAGTAGAATATTTAATAGCATTATCTAACATATTTACAATAATACTTTCTAAATGAAATGGGTTTGCCAGTACTTCTGTTGCATGAGCATTTAGTTTTAATTTAATATAACCTCCACTATTTTTTATAAGTAAATCAACATGGGTAATGGCTTCTTTTAATAAATCATGTACTTCTACTTTTTCCTTACTAACATCTAACTGATTTTTTTCTAATTTAGATATTCTTAAAACATTTTCAACTTGTGCATGCATTCGTTTATTTTCATCACGAATCATTTTTACATATCTAAGAACTTTTTCATTATCGCTTATAATTTTTGGATTTTTTATAGAGTCTAATGCTAAATTTATAGTTGCTATTGGAGTTTTAAACTCATGGGTCATATTATTAATGAAATCCGTTTTTATCTCTGAAATTTGTTTTTGCTTAACTAATTGATATAATGCTGTTACAAAAGATAAAATGATAATTAAAATAAAAAACACAGATAAAATTAGTATTTTAGAAATAGATGCTAAAATGAAGTTTTTCTTTTCAGGAAATGTAACATATAACTGGTAATTGCTGTTACCTTCTGCATCTGTAAACATTGGAACTTTATAACTTTTACCTTCTTCTTTTCTAAAATAACCACTTTTTACTTGAGTAGCCAATCCGTTGCTATAAATACCATACTTAAATTTTGTATTAATCCCGCGTTTTTCTAATTCTTGTGTTAATCTATTGGTTAATTCTCTATTACTTACTCTTCTATTAATTGGTAATTTATGAGTAATTATGTCAAAATAATGTTCTAAATAAGCCTTTTCAGCACTTTTAAACCTAGTTAATTTAACATAACTTTCTTGTGGTGGATTAGATCTTTTTAAATTATCATCCATAGTCTGATTTTTAACCACCACTACTTTTTCTTTACTAAATATTTCTTTAAAATTTATAGAATCGCTGTCAAAGAACTCTGTTGGTATTTTATAATTTGCTTCAATTATACTTTGTGAATAGGTAAACTTTTCATTGTTTGTAGTATCTATTTTTTCGTAAATAAAATTACGAACATCCGAATCTTTTAACTTTTCACCTTTTTGATATAAACTGTTTAATTTATTATAAAACTCAGAAAATTCACGACTTTTTATCTCTTCCGAAACTTTAGCCAATGCAAATTTTACATTAGATGTAAATTGTGTATTGGTTATTTGAATAGTATTTTTAATCCAAAAAACTTGAACAAAAATAATGCCTATTAAAGCAATACTCATTAAAATTGTGATGAGTAAAAATACGCGTTTCCCCATTTTTCAAAATTAAACTTTTAACAATTAGAAGTTGGCATTTCAAATAACATTAACAAAAATTTAATAATTTAACAGTTATTGATTATAATGCTTATTCAATATTGTCTTTTTTCAATATTTTATAAATAGTACTAATTTGGGATTTTGTGTTTTCTATATTATTATTTTCAATCACAAAATTTGCTTTTGCAATTTTATAATCATCATTTAGTTGGTGTTGCATTCTTGTCTTAATTTCATCTTCAGAAACACCATCACGTAACTTTAGTCTTTTAATTTTGGTTTCATAATCTGTAAAAACAGTAATTATATAATTACAGAACTTATTACTACCACTTTCAAATAAAATTGCAGATTCATAAATTATAATAGTGTTCTTGCATTTTTCTACAAAACTTTTAAAGTGTTGCTGCACTTTTGGATGTACTAATTTATTTAGTTTTTCTAATTTTAAAGCATCGTTAAAAACAATACTTGCTAAATATTTTCTATCAATACTTCCGTTTTTGTATACGTTATCACCAAAAACTTGTGTTATTTGAAATTTTAATTCATTATTATTATTCATCAATTTTTTAGCCTCAATATCTGCAATATATGTTGCAACTCCGATTTCTTTAAAACACTGCAAAACAGTAGTTTTACCACTTCCAATTCCTCCTGTTAAACCAACTATTTTCATTTTTGAATAAAAAATTGCACTCTGCTTGGATTTATTTTAAGTGAAGTTATTAAATCACTTTTTTGCTTTATAATTGGAGTTAAAAATTGTATTAATGTATCTTTTTTATATTGATTAAAATCATAAACAATAAGAACACTCTTACTATTAATTTTTGAATAATTAGCTAATCCCGATTGAAAAACAACTTCCACTTCGTTTGGTAAAGTGTTAACTGATAAGTTTTTAGGCTTATTAATTATGGCAACAGGAATTGTAAAACTACCTTCAGTAAATTTATCTACTTCGCCAGTAATTGTAACATTTTCAGCACTTATTAAAACATGTTCACTTTTTGAAGGTAATTTTAATTTAGCTGTAACACTAATATTTTTATTAACATCATTTAATTTAACAGATGCCATTTCAATTTCATGAATTGAATCAATAAACTTTTCTGGACCAGTAATTGACACGGAATCAGGACTTATTTTTAAGGCTTTTGTTAATCCATATCCTAATTTAAAATTCAAATCGATAGAAGAAACTACACTAACTTTTTTTGTTTTATTAATTCCCAAATCTAATGAAATTGTATCTGTTAGCACTCTAACAACTTCTGTTTCACTAGGTAATTGCGAATTTAAATATGCAATTTGCAAATTTGGTAATAGCACATATTTAGATTTAGTTTTACGCAAATTTGCTAAACTTAAATTAACCGTATTGTCCCAAATTTTATATCTTAAAAGAGAAAATCCAGGTGCTTTTAAAGCTACTTCTAAAGCTTCATCTGGTTTATTTTGAATTAATTTATTTGCAGGTAAATTTTTATATTCCACCTTAAAAACAGCTGTACTTGTATACGTTTTAGACAACTCCATTAATAACCAAATAATAGAAGTTAATACTAAAAAAATAACAAACTCTTTAATTTTACGTTTAGTAGCGTTTGAAAAACCTGAAGATTTTACATTAGATTTCATTATAATAAAATAAAACTTAAATATACAAAAAAAGTGAGCCATACAGCTCACTTTTTTTCGAAGTCCTTATTCTTATTTTTTATCTTTTGGAGCTAAATATCTTTTACTTAACTCCATGGAGATTGAAGATCGTTCAAATTTAATTTTCCCAGCTCCTGTTTCAACAATAACCGTATTATCGCTATCTACAATATCCACAATTTTACCATGAATACCGCTTGTTGTAATTACTTTATTACCTTTAGCTAAAGCTGATTGAAATTTTTTCTCATTTTTCTGACGTTTCATTTGTGGCCTGATCATAAAGAAATAAATTACCACAAACATTAATAAAAATGGTAACATACTTGTTAATGAACTTCCTCCTGCTGCTTGTAAAAATATAGTGTTATACATACTTTTTATATTTAATTTTATTGTTTTTTTGGTAATACATTACCTGTTAGTCTTATTATTTCGATAATATTTTCTGTGTTTGTTCTTAAAGTTATGGATTTGTTTTGTTTTCCATGTTTACCTCTAGAATTAAACACAAAATTTAATTTAGCAGAATCTCCAGGTTTAATAGCATCTTTTGGCCAAGAAGGAACTGTACACCCACAAGAGGCTTTTGCGCCTGTAATTACTAAATCTGCTTTACCTTTATTATAAATAGTAAATGAACCGTCAATTTTATCGCCTTCATTAATAGTGCCAAATTCGTATGCTTTTTTATCAAACGCAATAACAGGCATTCCGTTATTCATTTTAGCATCGCGTGCTTTTGCTGTTTCAATATTTGTGGATTTAACTTTTGAAGCTGCATTATCTTTACATGACAATACTGCTAAACTAATTATAGCAATTAAAATGATTGTTATTTTTTTCATGATTTAAAATTTTTGTAAAAGTATTAAATTATAATAATCCTCTCCCAATTTTTTCTATTCTTTTTGATTCTGTAAAATCTTTTAAAATTTTATCTAAAACACCATTAATAAAGTAACTACTTTTTTCAGTTGAATAATCTTTTGAGATTTCAATATATTCATTAATAGTTACCCGAGCTGGTATGGATGGGAATTTTAAAAATTCAGCAATTGCCATTTTAATTAAAATCATATCAATTTCGGCAATTCTTTCCGTATCCCAATTTGGAGTTTTATCTACAATTTCTTTTTCAAATTCTGTATGATTTAGCACTACTTTTCTGAACAAATCCAATACAAATTTTTTATCATCATCATCTTTATATAAATCCTTTAATAAAAATGGTTTCGTTGGCTTTAATTGTGATAAAGATTTTACAATCCAAGTATTTACAAATGGAATATCATCTACCCAAGTTATATTTTTATCTTCAAAATAATCTGCTAGTTTATCATTTGGAGCTATAAATTCTTTAAACAACTCCACAACAAATTCTTTATCTTCTATAAATGAAGACTCTTTTGAGTTTATATAATTTTGATATAAAGTGCTTTTTTTAGTTTTATTCCAAATTTCAGCAGTATATTCTGAATCTAATTTCCAGAAATTTAATTTATTAGCAGCAACATACTGATTTAGAGAACTACTTTCTTCTAATAACTTAAATACTTGATTATCAATAAATTTTGTAGATGGATTTAATTCTTCTTTTGTGGCCAAAAATTTCTTTTTAGCTATATTAATATGATTTATTTCCATGTTTTTAACTTCTACTAAAAGTTGAAGCATCACCACGTATAAATCGTACATTTTATCAATACTAGTTAACAGGAATTTTTCTTCATAATCTAAATTATCACTTTTAGATTGTAATATTGCATATACCGATTGCATCACTTTAACTCTAACATGGCGCCTATTAATCATAGAAAGAACTTTACAATTTTATTTATTAGTTTTGCGCAAAAATACTATATTTTTTTAACAAATAGATTTAGTTTTATCATTTTTAATGACCTTTTTAATTTTTTTTCAAACCACAATATTATGCATTAATTGCTGTATATTCGTGATTTAAAAAAACATGTTTTTTTAGTTTTATGAAAGAATTACAATATTTAAATAAATACTTTTCAAAATATAAATATCGATTATTATTAGGTATTATAATAACTATAGCTTCTAAATTTTTAGCACTTCAAGTTCCCCAAATTATAAGGGAATCTATTAATGTTGCTGGGGATTATAAAAACGGATTAGTAACCAATTTAGCAGATGTAAAATCGGAATTACTAATGAACATCTTATTAATAATTGGTGCTGCACTTCTATCCGGATTTTTTACTTTTTTAATGCGACAAACTATTATTGTAATGTCTCGTTTAATTGAATTCGATTTAAAAAATGAAATTTATCAGCAATACCAAAACCTTTCGCTTAATTTTTATAAAAAAAACAGAACGGGTGATTTAATGAATAGAATTAGCGAAGATGTTACTAAAGTCCGTATGTATTTTGGACCTGCAATAATGTACACCATCAACATGTTGGTTTTATTTGTTGTAGCTATCATAAAAATGTATCAAATAGATACAGTTTTAACAAATTATACCTTATTACCATTACCTATATTATCTATTTCCATTTATATTTTAAGTAGAGTAATTAATAAAAGAAGCACCTTAATTCAACAATATTTATCAAAATTAACAGCAAATGCACAAGAAACCTTTTCAGGAATAAGTATTATAAAATCCTACGGAATAGAACAAAGTGCTATGCTTAGTTTTAAAAATTTAGCAAATACGGCAAAAGAAAAAAATATAAACTTTTATAAAGCACAAGCTTTATTTTTTCCTCTAATGATTTTACTTATTGGTTTAAGTAATATAATGGTTATTTATGTTGGAGGTTTACGTTATATGGCAGGCACCATTTCATTAGGGGTAATTGCAGAATTTATTATGTACGTAAATATGTTAACTTGGCCAGTTGCAGTTGTAGGTTGGGTTACTTCTATTGTACAACAAGCTGAAGCTTCACAAAAACGAATAAATGAATTTTTAAATCAAAAACCTGAAATACAAAATAAAACGCAATTACATTCAAATATTAATGGAAATATTGAATTTAAAAATGTTTCTTTTACTTACGATGACACAGAAATAACTGCATTAAAAAATATAAGTTTTAAAATTGATTCAGGAAAAACATTGGCCATTTTAGGAAATACTGGCTCAGGAAAAACATCCATAATTAATTTAATTGCCAGATTATACGATGTAACTTCTGGTGAAGTTTTAATAGATAATTTAAATCTTGAAGAAGTTAACTTAAACGATTTACGTCAAAATATTGGTTTTGTTCCTCAAGAAGCATTTTTATTTTCCGATACTATTAAAAACAACATAAAATTTGGAAAAGAAAATGCTACAGATAATGAAATTGAACAAGCCGCAAAAGACGCTTACATTCATAAAAATATTATTGCATTTAATGAAGGTTACAATACTTACGTTGGTGAACGTGGCGTAACACTTTCTGGTGGACAAAAACAACGTATTTCAATAGCCCGAGCAATTATTAAAAATCCAAAAATTTTAATATTTGATGATTGCCTTTCTGCTGTGGATACTGAAACTGAAGAAATTATTTTAAACAATTTGTACAAAGTTAGCAAGCATAAAACCACTATAATTATAAGTCACAGAATTTCATCTGTTAAAAATGCTGATAAAATTATTGTACTTGATAATGGCAAAATAATTCAGCAAGGCTCACATAATGAATTAGTTAACATAAAAGGTTATTATAAAGCCTTATTTGAACAACAACTTTTAGAAAAAGAAATTTAAAAATTGTGCAATTAGCAAAATAATTTTATAGATTTGTGAATAAATCTAATAAAAAGATTAATAATTTAGAAAGTTAAATATGAACGAAAAAGATCATTTAGAACAAGAAGAGATATTCTCTCAGGTTCTAAGAGCAGGAAGAAGAACTTATTTTTTTGATGTAAGAGCAACAAAAGCTGAAGATTATTACTTAACTATTACAGAAAGTAAAAAATTCACACATGATGATGGTTCTTTCCATTACAAAAAACACAAAATTTATTTATACAAAGAAGATTTTTCAGAATTTAATGAAATGCTAAAAGCTGCCACAAATTATATTTTGGAAGAAAAAGGTGAAGAAGTTATATCTGAACGTCACCAAAAAGATTTTAAAAGACCTTCTGAACTTAACGGTGAAGAAACAAATCCAAGTACGGATAGTTTTACCGATGTAAATTTTGAAGATATCTAAAAAGTAATTTAATTCACAAAAAAAGCCGATGATTATTAATCATCGGCTTTTTTATTTCTATACTTTATAATTTAAGAAAGAACTTCTTGAACTTTATCTGCAGCTTCTTGGAATTCTGTAGCAGAAATTACATCTAAACCACTTGCATCAATTAATTCTTTTGCTTCAATAGCATTAGTACCTTGTAAACGAACAATAATAGGAACATTAATAGCGTCACCCATATTTTTATAAGCATCAATTACACCTTGTGCAACTCTATCGCAACGTACAATTCCTCCAAAAATATTTACCAGAATTGCTTTCACATTTGGATCTTTTAAAATAATTCTAAACGCAATTTCAACACGTTTTGCATCTGCAGTACCACCAACATCTAAAAAGTTAGCTGGTTCTCCTCCAGATTGCTTAATTAAATCCATGGTACTCATTGCCAAACCAGCTCCATTTACCATACAACCTACATTACCATCTAAATCCACATAATTAAGTCCAGCGGCATTTGCTTCAACTTCAATAGGATTTTCTTCACGTAAATCTCTTAATTCCGCTAAATCTTTATGACGATATAAAGCACTGTTATCTAAAACCACTTTAGAATCAACTGCTAGAATTTTATTGTCAGAAGTTTTTAATACTGGATTAATTTCAAATAATGAAGCATCTGATTTTACAAAAGCGGTATATAAAGAGGTTACAAATTTTATCATTTCCTTTAAAGCATTACCTGATAAACCTAGGTTAAATGCTATTTTTCTGGCTTGAAATGGTAATAAACCTAACTCAGGATCTATTTCTTCTGTGTAAATTAAATGAGGTGTTTTATCCGCAACAGTTTCAATATCCATACCACCTTCTGTAGAATACATAATCATATTTCTACCAGTAGCTCTATTCAATAAAACAGACATATAATATTCTTCTGTTTCTGATTCGCCTGGATAATAAACATCTTCGGCTATTAAAACCTGATTTACTTTTTTCCCCTGTGGAGGTGTTTGAGGTGTTTTTAGCATCATTCCAATAATGCTTTCTGAAATTGTTTCTACTTCTTGTAAACTTTTGGCAAGTTTAACTCCTCCTCCTTTTCCACGGCCACCTGCATGAACCTGTGCTTTAACAACCCACCATTGGGTACCTGTTTCAGTACTTAATTGTTTCGCAGCTTCCACCGCTTTTTTATGATTATCGGCAACAATACCTCTTTGTATTCTTACACCAAAACTACTTAGTAATTCTTTTCCTTGATATTCGTGTAAATTCATTAGAAATAACGGTTTTATTAAATATGCACAAATGTACTAATTTTATCAAAAGTTCTATTTGAATAATAAAAAAAGTTTTCATCATTTTATCCATTAAAAAATAACAAAATTTAGATTTTATTAACATTTATTTAAGACGATATCGATATAATGTTAAATATTTTTGAATTTTATAAACTGAATTCTATTTCTATTGATGAAATTTTACCTATCATTACTTTTTATATTCGTTTTTTCTTTAATGAAAGCACAACAAAAGCCAAAATCTGTTGAAGCTTTACGAATTAAAAAACCTCCAATTATTGATGGAATTCTTAATGAACCTTTTTGGTCAAAAGCTCAATCTGCAAAAGATTTTGTAATGTTTCAGCCTGGAGATGGGACAAAAGAGAGAGAGGATAAAAAAACTGAAGTTAAAATTGCTTATAATAATGATGCTATTTATTTTGGAGTTACTTTATATGACAAAGAGCCTAACAAAATTCCAATGCAATTTAGTAGCAGAGATCAAATTGGTCAAACTGATTTTTTTTTAATCAGCATTAACCCTAATAATGATGGGCAAAATGACTCTGAATTTGTGGTAATGGCAACAGGTGGGCAAGCCGATGCTAAAGTTTCTTCAAATGGAGAAGACTTTAGTTGGAACGCAGTTTGGTCAAGTGCTGTAAAAATTAATAAAGACAGTTGGACTATAGAAGTTAAAATTCCTTATTCTGCCTTACGATTTTCAAATTCACCAATTCAAACGTGGGGTATTAATTTCCATAGAAAAATTAATAAATTAAATGAACAATATGTTTGGAATTATATCGATAAAAAAGTTGGTGTGCTTACTCAATATGCAGGAACTTTAACAGGTATTAAAAATATTAAACCTCCTACTCGATTAAATTTTTATCCATACGTGTCAGCTACTAATACCAATTATGATGGAAATTCTGAATTGAAAACTAGTGTTGGAATGGATTTAAAATACGGAATCAATGAGAGCTTTACATTAGATGCCGTATTAATTCCTGATTTTGGTCAAACAGCTTTTGATGATCAGGTACTTAATTTAGGTCCGTTTGAACAACAATATTCAGAAAAACGTGCTTTTTTTACAGAAGGAACAGATTTATTTAGTAAAGGTGATTTATTCTATTCTCGTAGAATTGGAAGCAACCCTGTTCTATACGATAAAGTTGAAGATACTATTACTTCAAATGAGAAAATAATAAACAATCCTTCAAAAGTTAATATGCTGAATGCAATAAAGATTTCAGGTAGAACAAAAAAAGGATTAGGAATTGGTGTTTTTAATGCTATAACTGAAAAAACTTGCGCAAAAATTAAAGATACAGTAACCAACAAAACAAGAGAAATAGTTACAGAGCCTTTAGCAAATTATAATGTTTTAGTGTTAGATCAGCAATTCAACAAAAACTCATCTATAAGCTTTATAAATACAAGCGTTTTAAGAAATGGCAGTTTTAGAGATGCTAACGTTTCTGCCTTTATAGTAGATGTTGCTGATAAAAAAAATAAATATAGTCTATACGGTGATTTTAAATTGAGTAATATTAAAGAAGGAAATACAAAAACTGGATATGCTGCTAATCTGTTTTTAAAAAAAATATCTGGAAATATTCAATATAAAATTGGTAGTTGGCTTAGTAATAATAAATTTGATATTAATGATTTAGGCTATCAAAGAAGAAACAATTACACCAATTATTACGGTGAAATTTCGTATCGGATTTTTAAACCCACAAATACATTTAATGAGTATCGAATTACATTAGGTAGCGAAATAAACTACCAGAATAATCCATACAAGTTTGCACAACATAACCTACACCTTAATTACTTTTTCGTTACCAAAACTCGTTTTGCTTTTGGAGGCTATTTTGAAACATTTTTTGGAAGTATTAATGACTTCTATGAGCCTAGAACCGAAGGTAGATTTTTTAAACAAAATGGATATTTTAATATTAATGGGTGGGTTTCTAGTGACTATAGAAGAAAGTTTGCTTATGACATTCGAGCTAGTTTTGCTTCCCGCTATAATAATTCAAACACACACACAGAGCTTATTTTATCTCCAAGATATCGCTTTTCAAATAAATTTCAGGTTATTTATAAATTTCAATATTCAAAATCAACTAATGAAAAAGGATGGGTAACTAATTTAGACGATGGACGTATTATTTTTGGTAATAGAGATAATAAAACTTTTACCAACTCAATATCAAGTAAGTTAAGTTTTAGTACTAAATCTTCATTATCTCTTTCATTTAGATATTATTGGTCTCCCGTACAATACGATTCAAATTATTATGAGTTAAACAATAAAGGAACACTTGATGCAAGTACTTATAGTGAGCCAAATGATATAAATTATAATATATGGAATTTAGATTTGAGTTATGCTTGGGAATTTGCTCCAGGAAGTCAATTAGTGGCTTTATACCGTAATTCTATTTTTAATTCCGATGAGTTATCTCATTTAAAATTTAAGGACAATTTAGATAATTTATTTAAACAACCTAAAACATCCATATTTTCAGTTAAGTTTATTTATTATTTAGACTATAACAACTTAAAACGTTGGTTGTAGTTTTAATTTAATTCCGTATTTTCACCGTATTATTTTTCACTATGATTACAGCTAAAAACCTACATAAATTTTACGGAGAATTAGAAGTTTTAAAAGGAATTAATTTATCTATAAAAAAAGGAGAAATTGTTGCTATTGTTGGTCCATCTGGAGCAGGAAAAACAACTTTATTACAACTTTTAGGAACACTTGATAAACCAAGTAATAATAACGATTCTGAAATTAAAATAAATCATAAAAACGTACTTACTTTAAAAGATAAACTTCTATCTGAATTCAGAAATAAACATATTGGTTTTATTTTTCAATTTCACCAATTGTTGCCTGAATTTACAGCTTTAGAAAATGTTTGTATTCCTGCTTTTATTGCCAATAAAACTAAAAAACAAGCCGAAAAAGAAGCAATAGAATTACTTACTTTTTTAGGGCTTTCCGATAGAATTAGCCACAAACCAAATGAATTATCGGGAGGAGAACAACAGCGTGTTGCTGTCGCAAGAGCTTTAATTAATAACCCTGATGTGATTTTTGCCGATGAACCTAGTGGAAATTTAGACTCGGCTTCAGCAAAACAGTTGCACGAACTTTTTTTTGAACTTCGTAAAAAATTTAATCAAACTTTTGTTATTGTTACTCATAATCCAGAATTGGCTGAAATGGCGGATAGAAAGTTAGAAATGAAAGATGGTAAAATTATTAATTAAGGCTTTATGATTGGAATTATTAGCGCAATGCAAGAGGAAATTCAAGCCTTACTGCATCAACTTCAAAACGTTTCTACTACAATTAAAGGAATGCGAACTTATTACACTGGTACTTTATACAACCAAAAAGTAATTTTAGTTTTTTCGCGATGGGGAAAAGTAGCTTCAGCTGCAACAACCACGCAACTTATAAACGATTTTGATGTAAATGAAATCATTTTTACTGGCGTTGCTGGTGGTATAATTGAAACTTTAAATATTGGAGATGTTGTTATTGGGAAAAATTTATTTCAACACGATTTAAATGCGAGTCCTTTTTATGAAAAATTAGAAATTCCAATCCTAAAAAAGAAATATTTAGAAACTAGTAATGCGGATAAACTTTTAACTGCTACAAATCAATTTTTACAAAATTATAATAATTACATAACTAAAGCTGATGCACAGCTTTTTGATATTACAGCTCCAAAAGTAATTTTTGGAGATATTGCTAGTGGTGATCAATTTATTTCAAGCATTAAAAAAATTAAAAAACTAAATAAACTAATTCCAACAGCAACTTGTGTAGAAATGGAAGGTGCTGCGGTTGCTCAAGTTTGTTATGAATATAATATTCCTTTTTCTATAATTCGTATTATTTCTGACAAAGCTAATGATAATGCCAACATAGATTTTTCAAAGTTTTCTGATACCATTGCCAGCAATTATGCTTTAGGTATTTTAAAAAACTATTTTGCATAATACTCTCTAATTTTTATATCTTTGAAAAACTTTTAGAATAATGCAATTTAAGCATCCGGAAATTTTATTCGCACTTTTCCTCCTTATCATTCCGATAGTTATTCATTTATTCAACTTTCAGCGTTACAAAAAAGAAGTTTTTACTAACGTTCAATTTCTAAAAAATATTCAAAATCAAACTCGTAAAAGTGAGCAATTAAAAAGATGGATTTTATTGTTAACCCGCTCACTTATTTTTATAAGTTTAGTTATCGCATTTGCACAACCATTTTGGCCAAATAAAACATCTAATAAAAAATTGGAAACTAATATTTATTTAGACAATTCATTTAGCATGCAAGCCGAAGGCAAAAGTGGTGAATTATTAAAAAATAATATTCAGAAAATTATTAAAGCTACAGAGTTTTCTAAAGAAAAATTTAGTTTGTTTACTAACACAAAAAATTATCTGAATTTAAATTCAAAAAGCTTGCAAACTACGTTGTTAAATGTAGATTATTCTCCAAAAAAACAATTTTTAAACACTATTTTACTTCAAATAAATTCACAAAAAAATAATAAATCCAATACTTCACATAAAAATATTTTAATATCTGATTTTCAAAATATTAATTATAAAAATAAACTCAGTTTTACAAATGTAAACAGCTCAAATATTTTAATAAAAACACTTCCAAAAAACAATCAGAACTTTTATATTGATTCCGTGTATGTTGTAAGTAAAACAATTGATGAAATTTTGCTTAATGTAGTTATTAAAAGCTCCAAAAAATCGTCAGAAAAAATAGCTGTATCTTTATTTAATAATTCTATTTTATCTGGAAAAGCTACGTGTAAATTTAATAACTCTACCGTTGAAAATATACCGTTTTCAATTCCAAATACCACAAACTTTTTAGGTAAATTAACTATTAATAGCGATGCAATTTCTTTTGATAATACGTTTTATTTTAACATAAATAAACCTAAAAAATTAGACGTATTAAGTATTGGAAATAATGCTTCTTTTTTAACTAAAATTTATTCCAATTCAGAGTTTAATTATCGCAACTATTCTTTAAATAAATTAGATTATAATCAAATACAAAATCAACAGGTAATTATACTTAATGAACTTGATAAAATTACTACAGATTTATTGTCGGTTTTAAATGAATATGTAACAAAAGGAGGAATTTTAATTATAATTCCATCAGCTAATACAGATATTAACTCATATAATACTTTATTAAGTGTCTTAAATTCTGGAAGAATTCAAGAAAAAAAGGAAAAAGAACAGCTTATAACTTCTATAAATTTTCAACATCCATTATTTAAAAAAGTTTTTGAAAGAAAAATAAAGAATTTTGAATATCCTAAAACTAAAATCACCTACAAAACTTCTTTAAATGATGCTACTTCTGTTTTAAGATTAGATTCTAACGAGCCTTTCATTGCTTCAATTAAACATAAAAACAGTTTAGTATATTGGTTTGCTTCGCCACTGCAAAATAACATTACTAACTTTACGCAATCACCATTAATTGTTCCTGTATTTTACAATATGGCAACACAACAATTTAATACTTCTAAAATTTATTATACTATTGGCTCTAACAATGGTATTGATATAAATTACAAGTTACTAAAGGATGAAGTTTTAACTATTAAAAACGATAAAAATCATTTTATTCCACTCCAAACAAGTTATCAAAATAAAGTGCATTTAAATTTTCAGAATCAAATTCAAGAAAGTGGATTTTACCAAGTTATTGCTCAAAATAAATTAATAACTACACTTGCTTTTAATTACAACAGAGAAGAAAGCAAATTGGAATATATGAATTTAGAAAAAACTTTTAACGGACAAAAAAACGTAACAATTACAAACTCAATACCTAAAGTTTTTGAAAAAATAGCTACGGAACAAAAAATCAATTATCTTTTTAAATGGTTTTTAGCTTTAGCTGTACTATTTTTGCTTATAGAAATAAGTTTATTAAAATATTTTAAACTATGAAATTACTTTTAAAATCAGCAACCATTATTGATGAAACCAGCAAATTTCATCATCAAAAAAAAGATATTTTAATTGAAAATGGTGTTATTACTCAAATAGCTACTTCTATCAAAAAACCTACTAATTGTAAGGAAATAGTTTTAGAAAACTTACATGTTTCACAAGGTTGGTTTGATACTAGTGTCTGTTTTGGAGAACCAGGTTTTGAAGAACGAGAAACCATACAAAACGGATTAGAAACAGCTGCAAAAAGCGGATTTACAGCAGTTGCTATTAATCCAAATACAAATCCTGTTACCGATAGCAAAGCTGCAATTGAATTTTTAAAAAATAAAGCTGCTAAAACTACAACACAATTATATCCTATTGGAGCATTTACAAAAAATTCTGAAGGAAAAGATTTAGCCGAACTATTTGATATGCAAAATTCTGGAGCTATTGCTTTTGGAGATTATAACAAATCTATTTCTAATGCTAATCTGCTAAAAATAGGATTACTTTACACTCAAAATTTTGGAGGACTTGTTATAAGTTTTCCTCAAGATGATTCTATTGCTCTTGAAGGACTTGTAAATGAAGAAAAAAACAGTACAAAATTTGGACTTAAAGGAATTCCAGCTTTAGCTGAAGAGCTTCAAATTGCTCGTGATTTATACATTTTAGAATACACTGGAGGCAAATTGCACATTCCAACAATATCAACAAAAAAAGCGGTAAAATTAGTTAAAGAAGCTAAAAAGAAAGGCTTAAAAATTACCTGTAGTGTTGCTGCTCATCACTTAATACTAAATGATGATGAAATAAGCAGTTTTGATGCAAACACTAAAGTTTTACCTCCATTACGAACACAAAATGATACTAAAGCCCTTATTAAAGGGGTAAAAGAAGGCGTAATTGATGTTATTACTAGCGATCATAATCCTATAGATATAGAACATAAAAAATTAGAATACGAAAAAGCTAAATTTGGAACTATTGGATTAGAAAGTTTTTTTGGAGCAGTCAATCAAGTTTTAGATTTAGATACTATTGTAAAATGTTTAACTACAAATCCTTTAAAAATATTTAATATTCCTATTCATTCAATTACTGTTGGAAATAAAGCAAACATCACTTTATTCAATCCAAATGAAGAATATGTATTTAAAGAAGATCATATTTCATCTACATCAAAAAATTCCGTATTTTTAGATAAAAAACTAAAAGGAAAAGTTTACGGAGTTATTGCAAACAATAAATATGAAATTAACTAAACAATTAAATATATGGAAAATCAAACAGTAATCGAAGGAAAAACAGTTGCTATCATTAGTTATATAACTTGGATTGGAACACTAATTGCTTTTATTATGAATAAGGACAAAAAAAATGCGTTTACAGCATTCCACATTCGTCAAATGATTGAATTATCCTTATTTTCATTAGCTAACTCTTTTATTGTTGCTAGATATACTGGTTATTGGGTTTATGGTAGTATCAATTTCTTATTATTTGTTTTGTGGATAATTGGTTTTATTGGAGTATTACAAGGAGAAGAAAAGAAAATACCATTTCTAGGAGATTTATTTCAAGATTGGTTTAAAGGAGTTGCTTAATTAAAATAATGAACTAATAAAATCGTTTTCTTTAAACGATTTTATTTATACTTATGAAAGAATTATCCCTAAAATACATAGTAAAAGAGCCAAAAAATTATTCTGAAAGCACAACTCTTCTACTATTATTACACGGCTATGGAAGTAATGAACAAGATTTATTTTCATTCGCACAAGAATTAGATGAAAATTTATTAATTGTAAGTGCACAAGCTCCATTAGAACTTGGTTTCAACAGTTATGCTTGGTACACTATTAATTTTAACACTTCAGAAGGTGGTAATTTTTCAGATATTCCTGAAGCAATAAAAGCACGTGAAAAAATTGCAGTTTTTATTGATGAACTTCAGCAATTATATCATATTCAACCTAGTAAAACCATTTTACTAGGGTTTAGTCAAGGTACTATTTTAAGTTATTCTATTGCTTTAAATTACCCAGAAAAAGTGCAAAAAGTTATTGCGTTAAGTGGCTATATTAATGAAAAACTTCTGCCTGAAAATATAAAAACTAAAGATTACCAAAAATTAGACTTTTTTATATCACACGGAACAGTAGACCAAGTAATACCAATAAGCTGGGCTGAAAAAGCACCAAGTTTTTTAAATAATTTAGGAATAAAAACAATTTTTAAAACCTATCCTATTGGTCATGGAGTTTCTCCTCCAAACTTTTTCGATTTTAAAAAATGGCTAGATGAAAGAATCTAAATTTAATTTTTTTATAATTACAACAAATGGAAATATTAGGTATTGATGTTGGAGGAAGCGGTATTAAAGGTGCAATAATTAACGTAGAAACTGGAAAATTAACTTCAGAAAGGTATAGAATTTTAACTCCTAAACCTGCAACTCCCGAAAACGTAGCAAAAACAATAAAAGAGTTAGTACAACATTTTAATTGGAAAGGTGTTGTTGGTTGTGGATTTCCTACCCCTTTACAACATGGTAAATGCATTTCTGGCGGTAACTTACATAAAAAATGGAAAGGAACCCAAGTAGATATTCTTTTTAAAAAAGAAACTGGTAATGATTTTTATATTGTTAATGATGCTGATGCAGCAGGTTTAGCCGAAGTGAATTTTGGCGCAGGTAAAAACGTTAAAGGAGTTGTTATTATGATTACTATTGGAACTGGAATTGGTTCTGGTATTTTTTTAGATGGAAAATTATTACCAAATTCTGAATTAGGACATGTTTTATATAAAAATGGTGAAATTTTCGAAAAATATGCTTCAGATGCTGCTAGAAAAAGAGAAGATTTGAGCAAAAAACAATGGGGTAAACGTTTAAACGAATATTTTGAACATATTAACTTATTATTATCTCCCGATTTATTTATTGTTGGTGGCGGAGCAAGTAAAAAATTAGAAAAATTTGAAAAACAAATTAATATTGAAACAAAAATTGTTCCTGCTCAATCAGAAAATAATGCAGGTATAATTGGTGCCGCTTTAGCTGCAAAATATGAGCTTAAATAAATCCTTTAGATTTAAATTCTAAATATTTATTAATAACATTTACGGTTAAGTTTTTCGGCTTGGTTAAAATAGCATATATACCTCTACTCTCTAATTCCTTTACAATTAGTTTTTTTTCATAATCAAATTTTTCAGCAATAGTTTTGTGATAAATTGTTTGCAAATCTTCAGCATTTTCATTTAACAAATTTTGTAACTCCGTATTTTCAAAAAAGATTACAACTAATAAATGGTATTTTGAAATTGCCTGTAAATAAGCTAACTGCCTTTTTAAGGAGGATATATGTTCAAAATTAGTATAAAGCATAACTAAACTTCGCTGCTTAATAACTCTTTTTGTCATGGCATATAAATATCCGAAATCTGCATCTGTAAAATTTGTATTTACATTATAAAGCGCTTCATTTATAGTATTTAAATGTGTTTTTTTATTGCTTGCTGCAATAATAGTATCCACTTTTTTGGAGAACGTAATTAAGCCTGCTTTATCATTTTTTTTAATTGCAATATTTGAAAAAGCTAGCGTTGCATTAATTGCATAGTCTAACAATTTCAACTCTTCAAAAGGCATTTTCATAACTCTTCCAACATCAATAATAGAATAAATTGGTTGCGATTTTTCATCTTGAAATTGATTAACCATTAACTGTCCTTTTTTAGCCGTTGCTTTCCAATTTATAGTTATAACATCATCGCCAATAACATAGTTTTTAATTTGCTCAAATTCTAAAGTATGCCCAATTCTTCTTATTTTTTTTAAGCCAAATTCCGTTAAACGATTACTCATTGCCAAAAATTCATATTTACGCATTTGCAAATATGATGGATAAACTGCAACCATTTGATTTTGTTGAAATTTATATCGTTTAGAAACTATTTTAAAGAAAGAAGACACATAAATATTAAGATTTCCAAACTTATATTCTCCTCTTTCAAAAGGTGTTACCAAATATTCAAAATTATACGTTTTAAACGCTTCTAAAGTAGCTTCTTTAAGAAAGTCTCTTTTCTGAAATTGTTCAGGTAATTCATCAATTATTTTTATTACAATTGTAAAATTATAATTACTTTCAACAAAAATTGGAACTTTATTTTCATCAGAATTTGAAAATTTATTTCCAAGAATTCTATTTGCATTTATGCCATTCTTCCTTCTAAAAAGAAGATATATATCCATAAAAAATACAATAATCAAACTTATTACCATAAACCAAGCAATACTGTACAATATGGAAACCCAAAAAGACACTAAAAATGTAATGGCAATTACACTTAGGTAATTAAAAAAGCGTTCGTGCAAATACAAATTTTTAAGAATATTCATTTTTACTATTACAATTTTAACTTCTGGTTTTAATTTTTAACTATCTAGGAACTTCAACAGATTGCACAATCATTTCAATTACTTTATCTGTAGTAAGTCCTTCCATTTCACGTTCTGGAGTTAAAATAAGTCGATGCCTTAATATTGGAACTATTACTTTTTTTATATCTTCTGGAATAACAAAATCTCGTCCGTTAATTGCTGCAACTGCTTTAGATGCATTTAAAACTGCAATACTTGCTCTTGGAGAACCTCCTAAATACAAATGTGGATGATTTCTAGTTTTTGTAATTAATTGAGCAATATAATTCATCAATTTTTCTTCCACCAAAATTTCATAAATATGTTCTTTATATTTTTTTAATTCTTCTTCTTTAATTATTGTGGCAATGGTTGTTTGAGGTAATACTCCTTTTCTATTTTGATGTGTTTTTAAAATAAGAACTTCTTCAGCTTCACTTGGATAACCAACTGCTATTTTAAATAGAAAACGATCTAATTGAGCTTCAGGTAAAGCATAAGTACCTTCTTGTTCTATTGGATTTTGCGTAGCCAAAACTATAAAAGGAGGATTCATTTTATAGGTTATTCCATCCATAGTAATTTGACGTTCTTCCATAACTTCAAATAATGCAGCTTGTGTTTTTGCTGGTGCTCTATTTATTTCGTCAATTAACACAATATTGGAAAAAATTGGACCTTTTTTAAATTCGAAATTTGAAGTTTTCATATTTAAAACAGAAGTTCCAAGTACATCACTCGGCATTAAATCTGGTGTAAATTGAATTCTACTAAAACTAGTTTCTATAGTTTTTGCCAACAGTTTTGCGGTAATTGTTTTTGCAACTCCTGGAACACCTTCTATAAGCACATGACCGTCAGCTAATAATGCTACCAATAATAAATCAATAAAATTTTCTTGACCTATTATTGTTTTTCCTAATTCCAATTTAATGTTAATTACTGCTTGTTTTAAACCTTCTAAATCAATTCTATTATTAAAATTTACATCATTATTTTCCATATGAGTTTTTATTTTTAAATTTTTCAATATTTTTATTTAATGCTATCAATTCTTCTTTGGTAATGGTATTTTTAAAATGAATACTATCACATTCTAAAAATATTTTTTCAACAAATTCAAATGAATTCCCACTTCTACTAGCTATTTTTTTATAAAATTCTTCATTTATGTTTGTAGTTTGGATGTGAAAAGAAGTTCTGATATAATCCAAAAAATAGTTTATTTTTTGTTCAGCAATATTTTTATGATCTTCCTCTTCAAAATACATATTAGCAATAGTTTGTGTAAATGCTAACGTTTGATTTTTTAATGGTGTTATAATTGGAATACTCCGTTGTGTTCTTTTTCCTTTAAAAACAACAAAAAACAACACTCCTAAAAGCATAACATAATATGCGTATTTAAGTGATTTTGAACTTAACAAATAATGTATGGGCGAAGTAATCCGTATTTTCCCTGTTTTATAATAAGTATCCCAAATTATAGGAATATCACTTCTAATATAAGATAAAACATTAGCTGTTTGCTGGGTGTTTTTTGAATTTAAAATCGTATAATTTGTAAAAACTTCAGGAAAAGTATAAAAATAAAAATTGCCTTTGCCATATTTATATTTCACAAAATTAACTCCTTTCTCTGTTCGTTTATTTTGATTATTTAAATATCCGGTAAAACCTAAAACAGTAGTGTTTGCAGTATCAATTTTTGTAAAAACCTGATTATCAAAATATTTATCAAAATAAAATTCTTTATTGTTAAATACTTTGTCATTGAATTTAAAAAAAACTTTATCCTCTAAATTTTCACTTAGCAATTTCTTGGTTTTAAACCCTAATGTGTCAATATTTATTCCGTGAGTTGCAATAAAAACATCATTTCCTCTTTTAACAAAATTCATTAGTCTATAAAGCTCCGCTTTACCAAAATTAATTGCTTCATCTACAAAAAAATAGGTTCCGGTTAACGTAGAATCTTTTAAATATGAAAAAGGAGGTTTATAACTATTTTTAATTTCAGTGGATGGAAATAATTTTGGAAGCTCTTTCTTTAAAACGTATGTTCCATAAGGTATTTTATGCTTTGCTACATAACTTGGAAACCAATTAATTGGTTTTTTTTTAGTGCTTTGTATATAAATAAAACCTAAAATTAATAGAATAAAAACTCCTATATATATTTTCGTCGCTTTATCCATTCTTTTTCGTATTAATTAAGGTATTAGTAGCTTCAAAATCAAGGTTTATAGTGTTAAATTGCACTTTATTTATTTGAAAATTACCATACCAAACAAAATCGTAAACTCGGGTTATGTTTTCGAAAGTTTTTTTTAATTGTGTTGAAGTTATTTCATTAGTATAGTCTTCATTTGTTTTTTGCTGCTCCCAAACCACTAATTTTTTATCGGTTAACTGTTTTAAGGTTTTTAAATACAAAAATCGTACTGCTAAACGATAATCATTATCTGAAATTGCTTTTTTTATTAAAGCATCTAAATCTGCATTTTGAAGTAATTTTTCATCTTCCGAAAAATTAATAATCGATTTATTATTAGAAAATAAAATTGGCGATTTACTGTTTGTTTTTATAAAAAACTTAATTAATAAAAATAAAACTAACCCTGCAACAATATATTTCAAAGCATTAAAAATAATTGCCAGTATCCCTACAGCGTATTTAACTCCAAAAGCCAATCCTAAAAGCCATAAAATCTGCTTTTTTAACCAAAAAATCAGTTTTTCAAGAAAAGTTGGTTCTAACTTTTCAGTCGGTTCAGTATAATCAAATTCTTTATCCGATTTATATTTTTCTATACTTTTAACATCAAACTTTTTTTGTATTAAGTTAATAGTGTCCATTTTTATAGTTTCCGCTTTTTTTTGTGAAAAAACAGTTATTGTAAAGAAAAGTAAACTATATAAAATGATTTTTTTCAACATTAAAAACGTAATTAATTATGGTTTCCTAAATTATCTATTTTTTCAAAAGTTCCTGTAGCGTTTTTTTGCTCATTTAAATCGAAATAAATAAAAACTGTAGATATTAATGGAATTGAATACAACATAAATTGAAACACATAAGCTCCTAAATTTAAGGCTAAATAAATAGGATCTTTAAATACTTCAAAAATTTTAGTTGGATCATTATTTCCTGCAGCTGTTCCCATTTTTACAAACTGATAAATTAAAGTGGGTATTGAAAAAACCTGACCTAAAAGTCCGATTAATAACCAAACCACAATTAAAACGCCAAAAGTATTCCACCATTCGCCTTTAATTAAAGTAAAAGAATGTGAAAAAGAATCACTAATACTGCGCTCTTCAAAAACTAATATAGAAGTTGCTAATGATAAAACGACACCCAAGTAAATGCCTGGTAAATAACAAAATACAGCTCCTAAAACAGTTACTGTTGCTACTAAAATTCCTAACCCTAAAAATTTCCATACATTTTTATAAACTTGTTCTTTTACTTCATGGAAATCTGGTTTTCCCTTATTGTCTATGTAAGATTTAATAAAAAACAAAGACGTCATTGAAAGTAAAGAGTATAACATAACATACACAAACATTATAGCAAATACCCAAGAAAGCAATTTAGAAAAAACACCTCCAGGATTGCTTTCCATAGCTGATTTGTTGAAAATATCAGATATTGCCAATAAATAAAATACTAATACTGCTAAAGTCATTAAAAGTACTGGTCCTACTATTTTTAATATGGTAATAAAATAATCTTTCCAATTTTGACGAATAAACGCAAAAGTATCCGAAATAATTGCTCCTAAATCTCGCTCCTTTTTAAATTCAATAAAATTATAATCTTCCATTATTTTGTTGTTTGTTTGGTTAGTTTAATAGGGTATAAAATATAATAGTATACAATTAGCAGTAACGATAATGCAATAATTAAAATAGCTAAAAAGTCAGGCATTTCATTGTGTCTGGTAACAAAACCTTCCATAAAACCCGCAATTATAAAAAATGGTATAGTACTCACCATAATTTTTAATCCAGCTTTAAAACTTTTTTTAAAAGAATCTAATCTTGTGTAAGTTTTTGGAAAAAGTAAACCATTACCTAACACTAAACCTGCTGAACCAGCAATAATTATTACCGAAATTTCTATAGTTCCGTGTAGCCAAATAGTTCTAGAGGATTCCCAAAGTAATCCCTTTTCATAAAAGAAATAAGCAAATGAACCTAACATTATTCCATTACGCATCATTATAAATAATGTGCCAATTGAAAATAGCATTCCAAATACAAACGCCATCATAGCTACTTTAATATTATTAATGGTAATTACTAAAAATGCTGTGGTTTCCCCCATACTTTTATAAACTGCCATTGGATCCCCTTTTTCAATATTCGCCAAAGTCATATTCACATAATTATCTCCTAAAATTAAGCGCACAAATGAAGCATCTTGTGATGCTGAATATGCACCAATAATTACAAAAAACACAAAAGTAGCAAATGCAATAAATAATGGTTTATGGTAATTGGCAAATTCTAACGGAAATTCTGTTTTAAAAAAAGAAATTAATCGATTTTTACTTTCTTTTTTAGTTTTATAAATTTTTAAATGCGATTTTGCGGCAATACTATTTAAATATACTTCTGTATTACTTTTAGGATAAAATGTTTTTGCATAGCTTAAATCCTCAGTAATTTCAATATATAAATCAGAAAGTTTATTGGGTGAAATAGTTGTTTTTTTTTCTAAAACATCTTCAAACAATAGCCATTTTTTTTTATTTTTTTTTATAAATGATGCTTCACGCATTTTTTATATTTTTGTTATGAATTAACATTAAAATATTAATTAATCATTTTGATTAACGAATGTAGAAAATCAAAAGTTATCAGCCAAAAAGTTGCGTATTAAAAATGGAAAATTTTCAAATTGAAACTGCTCAAAATATCAGAATAAAACAAAATGTTGCTCCAGTTAGCGATCGTATTTTAGCTTTTATTATTGATACACTTATAATTACAGGATATTACATCATTATTTTTCTAATTTTGAACAGTTTAGGCTATAAACCTTCAGAATCACTAATTGTTGTATATGTGCTACTAAGCTTACCAGTATTTTTCTACAGTCTACTATTTGAAGTTTTAATGAACGGACAAAGTCCTGGTAAATATTTTTTACGCATTAGAGTTACAAAAATTGATGGATCAAAACCAACTTTTGGTAGTTATTTAATAAGATGGATGCTACGCTTAATTGATATTGATTTAGCATCTGGATCTGTTGCTTTACTTACCCTTTTATTAAATGGAAAAGGACAACGATTAGGTGATTTAGCTGCAAATACTACCGTAATTTCTGAAAAGAAACGAATATCTATTCATGATACTTTAAATGTTGATATTAGTAATGAATATAAACCAACTTTTCCACAAGTTACATTACTTAGCGACAAAGATTTACAAACCATTAAAAACCTATACCAAACCGCCTTAAGAAAAAGGAATTACAACACAATAAACGCATTAAAAGATAAAGTTATTCAACTTACCGATATAAAAACAGATTTAAGATCTGTGGATTTTATAGAAACAGTTATTAAAGATTATAATTTTTATACACAACAGATGTAATGCAGCTATTCTATTTATTAGACTTATTAGGAACTTTTGTTTTTGCTATATCAGGAGCATCTATTGCAATGCAAAAAAAATTTGATCCATTCGGCATTTTTATTGTTGCATTTGTAACTGCACTTGGCGGTGGAACTTTACGCGATATTTTAATAGGAAGACAACCTGTAAGCTGGATGGAGAATACTATGTATGTTTATGTAATTATTTTAGCAGTATTATTTGCCATCATTTTTAGAAATAAAATAAAATTTTTAAGTAAATCTTTATTTTTATTTGATACTATTGGACTTGGAATTTTTACAATTATAGGAACAGGAATAGGAATTAAATTAAATTTTAATCCTATTATTTCCATAACACTAGGTACTATTTCAGGTGCTTTTGGCGGAGTTATTAGAGATATTTTATGTAATGAAATTCCTATAATTTTCAGAAAAGAAATTTATGCTACAGCTTGTATTTTTGGTGCAATTACTTATATTATTTTAACAAAATTAATGGCGCCTCAAATTTTTAGCTACGGCTTAACTATTGCAATTGTTATAATTATCAGAATTGTTGCTGTTAAATATCATTTATCTTTACCAACATTTTACACCAAAAAATAATGGAATTTTCTTTGTTTGAACAAGCTATTACTAAACTTCAAAAGGAAAAATTAGGAGGTATTAATGCGCAATTTAAACTTGCCCCAGCATCTAGAAAATCTTATTTAAAAGAAATGATTATTGATGAAAGCGCAAAAAAATCTGCTGTTTTAGCTTTGTTTTATCCAAATGAAGATAAAAAAACAGAACTTGTTTTAACGCTAAGAGCAAACTATAAAGGAACCCATTCTTCTCAAATAAGTTTTCCAGGAGGTAAATTTGAAAATGCAGATAAAAACCTTAAAAATACTGCGATTAGAGAAACTAATGAAGAAATAGGTATAAACACTTCTGAAATAACTATTTTTAAGCAATTAACCAATGTATATATTCCACCAAGTAATTTTTTAGTTACTCCATTTATGGGAGTTATAACAAATTCTCCTACTTTTAAGCTAAATAATGAGGTAGCTAAAATTGTAAAAGTTAATTTAACAGAGTTATTATCAGAATCATGTATAACTACAACTAAAGTTACTACCTCTTATGCTACAAAAATGGAAGTTCCTTGTTTTATGTTAAATAAAACTATTGTTTGGGGAGCAACAGCCATGATGCTAAGTGAAATTAGAGAATTATTAAAAAATATTTAGAGTATTTTTAGTAAATTTGCACCTCATTCAAATTAAACCAACATATGCCAATATTTAAAAGGAATCCTTTTGGACATATTTTATTTTTAAAAAAATGGCTTATCAGAATATTTGGAGTTATCTCCCACGGAAGATATCGCCGTTTTAATAAACTTCAAATTGAAGGTTCAGAAATAATTAGAAATTTACCCACCACAAACGTATTATTTATATCTAACCACCAAACCTATTTTGCAGATGTTGCCGCTATGATGCATGTTTTTAACGCCGCATTAAAAGGAAGGGTTGATTCTTTAAAAAACATTGGTTACATCTGGAATCCAAAGCTTAACATTTATTTTGTTGCGGCTAAAGAAACTATGAAATCAGGATTATTACCTAAAATATTTGCCTATGTTGGCTCTGTTTCTATTGATAGAACTTGGAGAAGCGCTGGTAAAAATGTGAATAGGCAAGTAAAAATGTCGGACATTAGTAATATTAAAAAAGCTTTAGATGATGGCTGGGTTATTACTTTTCCTCAAGGAACTACAAAACCATTTAACCCAATTAGAAGAGGTACAGCTCATATTATTAAAACTTACAAACCAACTGTAATTCCTATTGTAATTGATGGTTTTAGAAGGTCTTTCGATAAAAAAGGGCTAATGATAAAAAAACGAAACATCCTTCAATCCATGGTAATTAAAAAGCCTATGAATATTGATTATGAAAATGAAACTATTGATGAAATAGTAAAAAGAATTGAATTTGAAATAGAGCAAGACCCTAGCATGTTAAAAGTAATACCAGCTGATGAATATAAACAACGAGAAGAAGCTTTAAACAAAAAAAGAGAATTCTGGAATTTATATTAAACTATTTAATTATTTAAAAAAGTTACTTTACCTGTTTCAACACTATACATTGCTCCTACTATTTCAATGTCTCCTTTTGTTTCTAATTCTGCTAAAATTGGACTTTCTTCTCTAATTCTTTCAATGGCATGAGTAACATTTAAGTGACTAACTTCTTCAATTTCAGTAGAAGATAACTTTTCTTTACCCTTACTAACTTCAAGAACTGATGGTTTAATTTTATTTAATAACGGTGTAATATTACCTAATTCATAATGATTACAAGCTGCGGTAACAGCTCCGCAATTTGAATGCCCCATAACCACAACTATTTTTGAACCTGCAACTTTACAAGCATATTCCATAGAGCCTAATACATCTTCATTAATTACGTTTCCTGCAACCCTTACACTAAAAACATCTCCAATACCTTGATCAAAAACTAATTCTGCTGGCACACGCGAATCAATACAACTCAAAATTACAGCAAAAGGAAATTGACCTTCACTTGTTGCTAAAACTTGCGCTTTTAAATTTCTATTTGCCTTTAAGTTTTGAATAAACCGATTGTTACCTTCAACCAAAATTTTATGTGCGTCTTTTGGTGTAATATTTGCTTGTAATTCTTTTGTAAGTGTTCTCATTTATAAATGCTTTTAATTATATTTTATTTTTGATTTTTTATCCAATTTAGACAAGATTTAAAATCTTTAAAAATTTGATTTTGAGGGATTAAATCTGGAATTATATCAATTCTTTCTAACAAATATTTTGGCTGATCTGTAACATTAACCAGCAATACTTTTTTGCCTTGAGCAACCAAATCCACTAAAATATCTTCAATTACATATAAACCAGATTGATCGATATATTGCATTCTTCCCATTCTAATAATTATTATTTCAGCAGAATCAGGTATTTGTTTTGCTAGTTCTTGAAAATTACTAGTTGATCCAAAAAATAACGGTCCTTTAATATGTTTTATAAATACTTTTTCTTTTAGTTCTTCAGGAAAATCACTTTCATCAGGCCAAGATTTTTCAGCTTTCAAAGATTTAACATCTGATCTTTTCGCAGTTAAATCCCCAATTTTTTTCATAAAAATTAAAGAAGCTATTACCAAACCAATACCTACTGCATATACTAAATTCCAAACAGATGATAATACTAAAACTACCAACATAATGGTTACTTCTGGCACAGGCATTTTTGGAATTGCTTTTAAGCCTTTGTAATCCATAACACCAATACCAACGGTAATTAATATTCCTGCTAAAACAGCTGCAGGTATTTGAGATGCTACAGAACCTAATGCTAATAAAATAAACAACAATAAAACTCCTGCAATCATTCCAGATAATCTAGTTTTTCCTCCTGAATTAATGTTTACAACTGTTCTAATTGTTGCACCAGCGCCAGGTATTCCTCCAAAAAATGCAGCAACACTATTACCTATACCTTGCCCAATAAGCTCTTTATTAGGTTTGTGCTTTGTTTTTGTCATATTATCCGCTACAACTGATGTTAATAAGGAGTCAATTGCTCCTAGCAATGCTAAAGTTATAGCAGTAAAAATATATGGAGTGATACTATTTAATTTAAAATTTGAAAAAATTTCGATTATTGGAGTTGGTAAACCATTTGGAATTTGTTCTATTGGCCTGTAATTAAGTTTAAAGCCAATGGCAATTCCTGACATAACTAATAATGCAATTAAAGTACTTGGAACTGCTTTAGTAATGTATTTAAATCCATAAATAATTATAATTGTGCCAAGTGCCAATAGTAATTCTAACCAATTTATATTGCTTAAAGCATTTGGTAAAACCTTAATAGCTCCTACAATACCTGAAGATTCCTTTGCAGCTATAGTTTTGGCTTCATTTAAAATATCATCTTTACCTATTGATTTAGCTCTACTTAAAGTTTCTTTAAAATCTTCTAAAACTAATATGCCATCTCCTACTTCATCTTTTAAAATATTATTTAGAATTATTTCTTCAGCCTGAGGTTTAAATGTATTAACATACGCTACATCCTCTTTTGGATAATAACCTAAAGCAGGCATAATTTGAGTAATTAAAATAATAACTCCAATTGCGGTCATAAATCCAGAAACCACTGGATATGGAATGTATTTAATATATTTTCCTAAACCTACAACTCCTAAAACTATTTGCATTAAACCAGCAAGTAAAAAAACAGTTAAAATTGCTGGTAGCGCCTTACTTACATCACCATCAAATGATGCTACTATTCCTGCAATAACAACCATACTTACTGCAGTCATTGGTGCAGTTGGACCTGATATTTGTGTATTTGTACCGCCAAATAAAGCGGCAAAAAAGCTCACAAAAATTGCTCCATATAAACCTGCACTTGGTCCTAAACCAGAACTAACCCCAAAAGCTAATGCTAGTGGTAATGCAACTAATCCGGCAGTTAAACCGCCAAATAAATCTCCTTTAAAGTATTTAAAATCAAAATAATTTTTCATAAACCTATTATATTTTTATATCAACTGAATTCTTTTGTGTCATTTTAATAGCCATATCTACATAAAAATTTTCAACAATTTTAGACTCTGCAGAAATATCGGTTAAAGAAGGTAAATGTGATGCAAAAAACCTTTGCTCATGTATACCTTCAATAATTGTTGAGGCCAACATATGAGGATATTTAAAATTTTGGTTAACATTTAAAATAATGGAACTTAATCTTTCAACTAATTGTTTGTAAGCTTTAAAATATCCCATTTTATTTTCTCTATCTATAGCTTTTGTATGATACGTTTTAATAAATTCTGTAATTACAATTTTACGCAATAATGACTCATTTAAAAACGAAGAATCTTTTGGCAATACAAGAGGCTTTGATAATGATTTAATAGCAATTTTTAAAGTTTCAATTTCAGATGGCTGATTTGCAGTTTCAAAAGCCAATTGATACTCTAAAGCGCTCCAATACCATGAGGTTAAATAAAGTAATAACGTGTGTTTACTTTTAAAATACCGATAAACAGAACTTTCAGGTGATCCAATTTTTTCTCCTAACTTTTTAAAAGTAAAAGCTTCAAAACCTAATTGATCTATAAGAACTAAACTCTCTGAAAGAATAGATTGCCCTAACTTAGAATCAGCTGGGTTTTTTATAAATAACTCTGGACTTACTTTAATATGTATTGATAAATTTTCCATTTATAATTATTAAAATGTAAATATAATAGTATTACTATTAATTTAAAACTTTTTACTATTATTTTTTATAATAGAACTATCAATTTAAATAATAATCAAAAAAAAGTCGTTATAAAATATAACGACTTTTTAATTTTTTTAGGTTACTTTTTAACTTAACCAAGCATTTAGCATCCAAACTGTTTTTTCTTGCTCAGCAATAAAATCACTCATCATTGCATTTGTACCTTCATCATTTGCTTCATCAGATTTCTCTAAAATAGCACGTTCTAATTTTAACAATTTAGTTAAAGAATCTACAATTAGTTTAACCGAATTTTCTCCGTCTACAATGTTTTTGCCTACTTTAACTTCAGATAAATTTATATACTCTTCAAATGTATGTAAAGGAGTTCCTCCTAAAGTTAAAATTCGTTCTGCAATTAAATCTACTTTTTCTTGAGAATCTGTATAAAATTCTTCAAATTTAACATGTAATTCAAAAAACGATTTTCCTTTAATATTCCAGTGTAATCCTCTTAAATTTTGATAATATATTTGAAAATTAGCTAATAATTCATTTAAACTAACTATTAATTCGTCTGCTTCTTTTACATTTAATCCAATCGATGTTGTTTTCATATTTCTAAATTTTAATTGTTTATATCTATTTATTTCTTACACAAATTTCGTAAAAAAAAGACGCAAATAAACATAATTATTATTGATAGTTTTAATATCTTTATCTAAAATATTTATAGTATGACTATCACACAATTAAAATATGTTTTAGCGGTTGCAGAGCATAGAAATTTTACGGTTGCAAGTGAACATAGTTTTGTTACACAACCAACTTTAAGTATGCAAATTCAAAAATTAGAAGAAGAATTAGACACTAAAGTTTTTAACCGAAGTAAAAAACCAATTCAACTTACTGAAATTGGGAAAAAAATTGTAGAACAAGCCAAAATTATTGTAGATGAAAGCAATAGAATTACCGATATTGTAGAACAACAAAAAGGATATATTGGTGGTGATTTTAAATTAGGTATTATACCTACCATTATGCCAACATTATTACCTCTTTTTTTAAAAGTATTTATTAGAAAATATCCAAAAGTAAATTTAAAAATTGAAGAGCTAACAACGGAAGAAATTATAAAAAAATTAGAAGATGGACATATTGATGTTGGAATTGCTGCTACTCCTTTAGAGAATGAAAACATTAAAGAAAAAGTAATTTATTATGAACCATTTGTTGGTTATGTACCTGAAGAACATAGATTGTATAAAGAAAATACCTTAAATGTAGATAGTTTAGATATTGATGATATTTTATTACTTGAAGATGGGCATTGTTTTAAAGAAAATATTTTGAATTTATGTAATGCTAACAAAGTTAATTTTCAAAATTTTCAAATACAAAGTGGCAGTTTTGACACTTTAATAAAACTTTCTAATGAAGGTTTAGGAATGACATTATTACCTTATTTGCAAACTTTAGATTTAATTGAAAAAGACAAAAAAAATCTTCGGACTTTTAACGATCCTATTCCTGCAAGAGAAGTAAGTATTATTTACCATAAATCACAATTAAAAATACATTTAATTGATACCTTAAAAAATATAATTGATAGTATTATTAGAGGTGTAATAGCTTTTAATGATGTACAAATTATAAGTCCATTACATAAAAAAAAGGAGCTATAAGCTCCTTTTTTTAATTTTTAACTATTGCTAAACACGCTTGAAGATTTGGTTTATTAGAAGTAAATTCTTTCAACCACAAATACAATTCTTTTAGCTCATAGGGTAGCAATCGGTTAATTGCTTTTTCTAATTCTTTTTTAAATAAATCTTTATTAAAGCTAACCTTTTGGAGTACTACTTTAGTGTACTCAAACATTGCTCTTGCCATAAATTAGAGGTTTAAGTTGGTAATTTAAGAACGTGTTAATATTGTTTATTATTGTATAAATTTAATAAAAAACAAGACAATAAACAATTATTTTTTAAGATTTTTAAAGTTTATTTACCTTAGTAATTAAATCATTAGCTTTTTTTTCTAACTCTGCCTCAATTTTTCTATAATGATCTTTTTTATTATCTATATTTTTTAAATTAATTTTATCAATTAATTCATCAAATGTAGCAATTGCTTCATCTATAATAGCTTCACTTTTTTTTGTATCTGCTTTAGGATTTAGTAATTCCCAAGTGTAACATTCTTCAATAATATCACCTAATACATAATTAATATCCTTCTTTAAAATTCTTATACTCGCCATAATTTATATTTTTTATAATAGTACAAATTTACGAGTTTTAAATACAATAACATAAAAATTAATTTATTTTAAAATATTAAAAAAAGTAATCTATTAGTTAATTGTGATATTACTTAATTCTTTTATTAAATAAATAATCTAAGCTGTATTTTCCTGGGCCATAAATAAATAGCGTAAATAGCATTAAAATATAGTATAATGGAATTTCAAAACCATTATTGCCTGATTCAAATCCATTTGCTAAATGAACCGTTTTAATAGCAACTATCATTACCATAATTAACGGAACTGAAATAATACGGGTTGAAAAACCTAAAATTAAAAATAAAACACCTAAATTTTCTGTTGCAGTTGCCAAATAAGCATTTAAAGCTGGCATTGGCATTCCCATATCTGTAAACCATGAAATAATACCATCTATATTTTTTATCTTCATCATTGCTGGCCCGTAAAATCCAATGGCTAATATTATACGTAAAAACAACAATGGTAAATCTTTTAAGTTACTTAGTTTTCTGCCTAAATTTTGATTGAATGTAATTAATTTTTTCATTTTTTAAATAATAATTGGTTAGTAATAGTGATTTGTTCAAATTGATGAAAAGCGCTTTTTGCAGTTGTTAACTCCACATATTTTTGTAAAATATTTAAAATAGCATTTTCTGTTAAAGGCTTTTCCATTAAATTTTCTAAAACATCTACAAAAGGAATGGACAAATTTGTAAATTCTACTGCGCCAGTTTCTTTGTTTCTGTGTAATGAAATAAAATAATTTCCTTTATCTTCTTCTGTAATATTTTTAGCTTTTTTTAAATGTATTGGATATTTTGTTTTTATAAGTCTTATTTCAGGATTAAGATAATATAAGTTAGTTTCAGTAAGATATTCTATAGTTTCATCAGGCATCATAAATACCTCAATTTCAAGCCATTCAAATTGCAATAGGTCTTCTAAAAAAGCATATTTATTAAGTAACTTGTTTTCGTTACTAATTACGTAATCCTTAAATTCTTTTGGCATATACCAAATTTGTGGACTTTGAATTTTTTGCGAACTAAAAAATCGATTAACCACTTTTTTCCATTTCTTTTTTCCAAATAATTTTTTTGTAATAGGATATGCAGAGGTAATACTATCGTAAACATTATTAAAAACTAATCTGCGATAATGCTTTATATTTTTTTCATTTACCCCAGGAATAGAAATATAATCACCTGTTTTACAATAATTTGCTAAATCAGTTTGGTATTGAAAAGTTTTAGGTAATAATTGCATTTTTGTGTTTTTTAAGAGCATTAGCTTTTATAGTTGTTAATTTATCCATTTCGTATTGTAAAACTTCTAATTCAGGAATATTAAAATCACGTTCTAACAAAACAGGAATATCTCTATGCATTAGTTCCATAGTAAATTGAAACAAATCATATACAGGATCAATAATATTTTCGCCATGGGTATCAATAATTAAATCTGATGCAACCTTAGTATGCCCTGCCATGTGTATATATTTTACCTTGGATAAATCTAATTGAGGAATAAATTCTTTTGGATTATATTTATGGTTAAACCCATTTACATATACATTATTTACATCTAAAAGCAAATTACAATCCGCTTCAGAAACTATATTATTTATAAAATCAATTTCGCTCATTTCAGGTGCAATTGGAGAATAATAACTTACTATTTCAATTGCTATTTTTCGTTCTAAAATATCTTGAACTTGCCTAATATTTTTGGAAACATTTTTTACAGCATCTTCAGTAAATGGTATTGGTAATAAATCAAAAAGATGTGCGTTTTCACATTTAGAAAAACTTAAATGCTCCGAATATTCTATAGCTTTAGTTTCCTCTAAAAATTGTTTTACTTGCTTAACAAAAGGTACGTCAATTCCTTCTGGACTTCCAACAGAAAGTGACAAACCGTGTACAAAAAGTGGATACTTTTCTAAAGCTTTATCAAACATTTTTTTGTAATAACCACCAACGTTTATCCAATTTTCAGGTGCTACTTCAATAAATGCTGGATTTAATGTGTTTTTTGAAAATTCTTCTGCAAAATCCTTTCTATAACCAATTCCTACCATATCTGATTTTTAAATTAATATGGTTGACTGAAACAAGGTTCTAATCAACCATATTTAATAAATTAGTTATTTTTTACCTCCACATTTACCTTCGCCACATTTTGCATCTTTAGATTTTGCTTCGGCTTTTTTAGCTGCTTTTTTGTCACCGCATTTACCTTCACCACATTTTGCATCTTTTGATTTTGCTTCGGCTTTTTTGGCTGCTTTTTTATCACCACATTTTCCTTCGCCACATTTTGCGTCTTTAGATTTTGTTTCCGATTTTTTAGCAGCATTTTTATCGCCACATTTTCCTTCAATAGATTTTAAACCATCTGTTACGGAAGTTAAAACATTAACTGTACCGTTTGCTAATAATTGAGTTCTAACGGTTGCACCTGTTCCCAAATAATCAAATGTTAAATTATTTGTTGCAGCAACATCAGAAGTTGAAAGTAAAACACCAGCCACTAATGAACCAGTTAATAATGAAGTTTTTTTGAAATTTTTCATAAGTTAGTATTTAAAAATTAAATGTTATTCTGAAGTATAGACGCAACACAATTTAGTTCTTTACAAAAAAATCAAAAAAATAGTTACATCAATAAATTCATTTTAAATATATAATAATTCCACTTACTTTATTAAACGACTGTGTTTTTTGTGTATAAATTAACTTTATCTTGTTAAATATTTAAAACAAAAAGTTAAAATTGTTAAATAAAGACGCTAAGAATTTGATTTTAAAAATAAAATTTTACTTTTGAAGTAATTATGAAAGTATTTAAAAATATACATAGTACTATTTTGGAAATTATGAATTTTTGTGTTTCCACAATTATTTCGCTTAATCAGATGCAATATTCGCATTCTATGAAGCGCCAACCTGTATATATAGTTAAAAGTACTTTTTATAAAATAGATAGATAATAAATAAAAACTATAAACTAATTTAAAAGTGCTTTTTTCTAAAAGGCACTTTTTTTTTACAACAATTTTAAAAACCTAAATAATTTATATTATGAAAACATCCTTATCCAAATCCATCAAACAAATGCGCCAACAGTATAATTATATCTACATACTAAAAAACAAAATACCATTACTCACTGAAAAAAATCCTTAAAAAATAATATTATGAAAGCATTGCAAAATATTTTTTCAACACCTAAAAAAAACTTTAAAGTAACTAAAAACGACATTAACAATAACAAAGCTTTATTGCCAAATGTTTTATACCAACAAATGGAAGGTTTTGTATGGAGTTTACTTTCTAATCAAGAAAATATGATAAACGAAACACCAAAACTATCTAAATTAAAATTATTAAAAAACGCCTATTTAGATGATAAATTACAGTTAAATGCGGAAGTAATAGCTTTAAAAAATCAAGAACTAAACTTGTTGGTTTTAGTAAATAAAGAAAGTAAAAACAATGAATCTATAATTTGCAAAGCAATATTTAAACTTCAATTAAAAGAAACTATTTCAAAAGCCTCTTGACAAATTTTGAATGTTATAGGACTGTTATTATTTAATAGCAGTCTTATTTTTTCTTAAAAACTCCAAAGCATTTTCAATATGTTTTTCAGCACCAAACTGACTGTTAAACATATACGTTACTATACCTTTTTCATTTACTATATAAGTAACTCTACCTGGTAAAAAAAGTAGGCTTTTAGGAACTCCAAACTCTTTTCGAACTTCATTATTACTATCCGCTAGCAAGGTAAAAGGTAAATGATATTTTTCCTTAAATTTTTTATGCGAAGCTGAAGAATCTCCACTAATTCCAAAAACCTGTACACCTAAATCAACAAAGCTTTGAAACTCATCTCTAAATTTACAAGCCTCTTTTATACAACCTGGTGTTTCATCTTTTGGATAAAAATAGATTATTAAAGGTTTCTTTATGTTATTAATATTTACTTCAACTCCATTTTCGTTTTTTAAAGTAATGCTAGGAATTGGATCTCCTACTTCAATTTTTTTCATATTCTTATTTTCATTTTTAAAAATAATAATGCCTATAACAATTAGTATAATAATTAATATTTTATATTTCATCCTAATTTATTTTTAAACAAATATCCTTTAAATTTATTAAATGCCTTAATTTTGCAACACAAAATAAAAATTATTAGCTAAAACTAATAAAGGATTAATAACATATCATGAAAAAATTTATTGAAAACTTACCAAAAGCTGAATTACATTTACACATAGAAGGTTCATTTGAGCCTGCTTTAATGTTTAAAATAGCCAATCGAAATAAAATTAGCATTCCATATAATTCCGTGGTAGAAATTGAAAAGGCCTATAAATTTAATTGTTTGCAAGATTTTTTAGATATTTATTACCAAGGTGCAAGCGTTTTAATAACAGAACAAGATTTTTACGATTTAACCTATAGTTATTTGCAAAAATGTGCAGCACAAAATGTTCGTCATACCGAAATTATGTTCGATCCTCAAACACATACAGAACGTGGAGTTGCTTTTGAAACGGTAATTAATGGAATTTCAAAAGCCTGCGAGGTTGCTAAAGAAAAATTAGGAGTTACTTCTTTATTAATAATGAGTTATTTACGCCATTTAAGCGAAGAAGACGCGTTTAAAACCTTAGAACAATCCATTCCTTTTAAAGATAAAATTACAGCGGTAGGTTTAGATTCCTCTGAAAAAGGAAATCCACCTTCAAAATTTAAAAATGTTTATGAAGCTTCTATTAATGAAGGCTATATTCCTGTTGCACACGCTGGTGAAGAAGGAAATTCAGATTATGTTTGGGAAGCTTTAGATATTTTAAAAATTAAAAGAATTGATCACGGAAATAATGCTTTACAAGACGAAACTTTAATTGAAGAAATAAAAAAAAGAGATTTAGCTTTAACCGTTTGTCCACTATCTAACACCGCATTACAAGTAGTAACTGATTTAAAAAATCATCCTCTAAAAAAAATGATGAATTTAGGGTTAAAAATTACTATTAATTCGGATGATCCTGCTTATTTTGGCGGACAAGTAAATCAGAATTATATAGCAATTCAAGAAGCCTTAAATTTAACTAAAAAGGATTTGTATGAATTAGCAAAAAATAGTTTTCAATATTCATTTTTAGATAGCAAAACCAAACAAATTTATTTGAATGAGTTAGAAGAATATTACAAATTAAATAGCTAATGAACTCACGAAAAATTGAGGTAGAACCTATTGGAATTATTAAAACACCTTGGAAAACGCCAGAAAACATGCCAATTCAACCTATTGGAGCTAAAGGCATAAAGGGCATTATTGAAGTATATCCAAAGTTTAGTGAAGGGTTAAAAGGTGTAGATGGTTTTTCACATATTATGCTAATTTACCAATTGCATTTAGTGGAAAACACAAAATTGGAGGTTATTCCTTTTATGGACGATACACCAAAAGGTATATTTGCCACTCGTTCTCCAAAAAGACCAAATAAAATAGGTGTTTCTGTAGTAGAAATTGAAAAATTAGAAGGAAATAAAATTCATATTTTAGATGTGGATATGATGAATAATTCACCTTTAATAGATATAAAACCCTATTTTGAAGATTTTGATAATAGAACTAACACTAAAAAAGGTTGGTTAACGGATAAAAAAAATATTGATAAATACCATTTTAAATCTGATAAAAGATTTATATAATAGCTATAAAAGTGCAATAAGTAACTACAAAAATCGTTACTAAAAAAAACTAATTTTAACTTATGAAAAAACAGTTAGCTTTATTAATTGCCACAGTGCTGATTTCTTGGAGTGGATTTAGCCAAATTAACAAAAAATTTATTGATACTGGCTCTGTAAAAAATCAATTTAATTATTTAATAGACAAATCTAATAGATACCAAAATTATAAAGTTGTTCAATATAATTGGTTACAAAAATTAAAAAGAAACGTAGAAGATTCGTTGGTTAAATCTCAAAAAGAAATTGTACTAAATTATCAAACTATAAATAAGCAAAAAGCTACTATTGATAGTTTACAAGCCAGCATTAAAAGTTCCAATAGAAATATTGAAACCTTAACTAATGAAAAGCAGAGTATTTCCTTTTTAGGAATGCAAATAAAAAAAGCCACCTTTAAATCAATTTTATTTTTTATAATTGGCGCATTAGCCTTATTACTCGCATTTTTTATATCTAAATTCAAACAAAGTAACAGCATAACACAACATACAAAAGAAACTTTAAAAGAGTTGGAAAATGAGTACAATGAGCATAGAACAAAAGCTTTAGAACGAGAGCAAAAAGTTATGCGAAAATTGCATGATGAATTAAATAAAAACAAAAAAGAATAATTGTTTTTAAAAAATTTGATACTTTTAGGTAATTATTAATCTTAAAAAAGTCTAAAAATGAAAAAAAACATGGGTTCTACGGATAAAATTATCAGAATTTTAATTGCTTTAGTTGTTGTTGTATTATATTGGCAAGGAATTATACCAGGCACACTTGGTATTGTTTTACTAGCTTTAGCAGCAATTTTTGTATTTACAAGCCTTGTTAGCTTTTGTCCACTATACTTACCTCTTGGAATAAATACCTGTAAGAAAAAAGAATCCTAAAAAGTTTTTATCTAAAAATATAAAATCATTCTAAATTGTTTATATAGCAAATTAGAATGATTTTTTTATAAAACTTAATCTCCTGAATAAGTTACAAAGTTTCTAGGTGTTTCATATAAAGTAATGGAAAGCTCTAACTTTTTATCAATTTTGGCACGTAATTTATTCCAAATTACAACTACTATATTTTCAGCTGTTGGATTCAGTTCTTTAAATGCTTCTACTTCTTCGTTTAAGTTTTTATGATCAAACTTTTCTTCTATTTCAGTTTCAATTAAATTTTTTAAAATTTTCATATCCATTACAAATCCTGTTTCTGGATGAATTTCACCTTTAACGGAAACTATTAATTCATAATTATGCCCATGATAATTAGGGTTGGCACATTTGCCAAATACTGTTGCATTTCTGGCATCTGTCCAATCTGAGTTATACAATCTATGCGCTGCATTAAAATGTGCTTTTCTATTAACGGTAACTTTCATAACTATTTTAAGTATTTAAAAAACTATAATATTTAGCAAAAATAATTTTAAACCATTCGGTATATACGTCAGGATTTGTTTCTATATCATTTTTAACTTCTTCTAATTTCATCCACTTAAAACGCTCAACCTCTTCCCTATTTATAACAGGATTTTCATTATAACTTCCAACCATAACGTGGTCTAATTCATGTTCCGTTAAGCCATTATCAAAAGGAGCTTTATATATAAACGAAGTTTTTTCTTCTAACTCACAAACAAAACCCATTTCTTCTTGCAAACGTCTTTTACCAGCTTCAATATTGGTTTCTCCATTACGTTGATGACTACAACAAGTATTTGTCCATAATAAGGGCGAATGGTATTTATCCGCTGCGCGTTGCTGCAATAATAACTCATTATTATCATTAAAAACAAATACTGAAAAAGCTCTGTGTAATACTGCTTTTTCATGCGCTTCCATTTTTGGCATTAAACCAATTTGTTCGTCTTTTTCGTTTACTAATATTACTTGTTCTTCTTTCATTATTTTATTTGAATTGCTACAAATTTACAAAAATGAAATTTTATTTTTACTTTTAATCTGAGTTCAATAATATATAATATAATTACAGGATTAAAAATCTATAGCCTCCGTCATTGCGGACATAATGCAATAAAGTTAAGCAATTTGTTTGTTGATATAAGACTGCCGCGTCGTAAAAAACTCCTCGCAGTGACGTCATTGCGAACGGAACGCAGTGTAGTGAAGCAATCTCATCAAATATAGAGAGATTACTTCAACTTTCAAACATTTAAACTTATCTTTGCACCTCAAAATTTGAAAAATGAGTTTTTTAGAAGAGATACAACGCAGACGAACTTTTGGAATTATTTCACATCCCGATGCTGGTAAAACTACCCTAACGGAAAAACTATTATTATTTGGTGGCGCTATACAAGAAGCTGGTGCAGTAAAAAATAATAAAATAAAGAAAGGCGCAACTTCCGATTTTATGGAAATTGAACGCCAACGTGGTATTTCAGTGGCAACTTCTGTATTAGCATTTATCTATAAAAACAAGAAAATAAACATATTAGACACTCCTGGTCATAAAGATTTTGCAGAAGATACTTTTAGAACTTTAACCGCTGTAGATAGTGTTATAGTGGTAATTGATGTAGCAAAAGGTGTGGAAGAACAAACAGAAAAATTAGTAGAAGTTTGTAGAATGCGTAAAATTCCTATGATTGTTTTCATTAATAAATTAGACCGTGAAGGTAAAGATGCTTTTGACTTATTAGATGAAGTAGAACAAAAATTAGGATTGCACGTAACTCCGTTAAGTTTCCCTATTGGTATGGGATACGATTTTAAAGGAATTTATAATATTTACGAAAAAAAAATAAACATATTTTCTTCTGAAAATAAACAAACAGTCACCAAAGGAATTGAATTTACCGATATTTCTACTCCTGAATTAGATGAAATTGTTGGAAACAAAGCAGCGAATACATTACGTGAGGAATTAGAATTAGCTACAGAAGTTTACCCAAAATTTGATAAAAATGAATATTTAGAAGGAAACCTACAACCTGTATTTTTTGGATCGGCTTTAAATAATTTTGGTGTTAAAGAATTATTAGATTGCTTTATAGAAATTGCACCTTCTCCACAACCAAAAATGGCAGATGTGCGTTTAGTAGATTCTAAAGAAGAAAAACTAACTGGATTTGTGTTTAAAATTCACGCAAACATGGATCCAAATCATAGAAACAGATTAGCTTTTGTTAAAATTGTTTCCGGTACTTTTAAACGAAATGAACCTTATTTACACACTCGATTAAATAAAAAAATGAAGTTTTCTAGTCCAAATGCTTTTTTTGCGGAAAAAAAACAAATTGTTGAAGAATCATTCCCTGGGGATATTGTTGGTGTACAAGATTCTGGAAACTTTAAAATTGGAGATACATTAACCGAAAATGAAGTGTTAAATTTTAAAGGAATTCCAAGCTTTTCACCAGAACATTTTAGGTATGTAAATAATGCCGATCCATTAAAATACAAACAGCTATACAAAGGTTTAGATCAATTAATGGATGAAGGAGTGGCTCAATTATTTACCCTAGATATTAACGGAAGAAAAATAATTGGTACGGTTGGTGCTTTACAATACGAGGTTATTCAATACCGTTTAGAACATGAATATGGTGCCAAATGTACTTATGAAAACTTACCTGTGCATAAAGCTTGCTGGGTAGAACCTGAAGATGAGAAAAATGAGGAGTTTAAAGATTTTAAACGTGTAAAACAACGTTATTTAGCTAAAGACAAACAAGGTCAATTGGTATTTTTAGCAGACTCCGCTTTTACTATTCAAATGACTCAAAGTAAATACCCAACTATAAAATTCCACTTTACAAGTGAATTTTAATTCTTAAGCTTAAAATAAATTATTGAATAGCATTAATTATATCGTTTTTAGTAATAATCTGGTAGTTTCCATCTTCTAAATCCACTAAAACTGCGCTATTATCTCTATTAATTAATTTAGAAATAGCATCAATAGAAGTATTTTTTTTAACTATTGGAAATGGCTCACTCATTACATTTTTAACTGGTGTGCTTGCACTTTCTTTATCATTAAAATAAAGCTTAAATAAATCGCTTTCATCTACTGAACCTACAAAACCTGTAACATCCACCACTGGTAATTGCGATATATCATTTGCTCGCATTCTATCTATGGCATGAAAAACTAATTCTTCTGTTTTAACGGTAATAAGCGGTGCATTAATATGTTCTTCAACTAAATCTAAAGCAACCACTTTTTCACTATCTAAAAAGCCACGTTCACGCATCCATTCATCATTGTACATTTTTCCAACATATCTACTTCCATGGTCATGAAATAACACCACAACTACATCATCTTTGGTAAAATGCTCTTTTAATTGTAACAACCCTTTTACTGCGGATCCTGCTGAATTACCACAAAAAATACCTTCTTCTTTGGCTAACTTACGAGTATAAACTGCGCCATCTTTATCCGTTACTTTAGTAAAACCATCAATTACACTAAAATCCACATTTTTAGGTATAATATCTTCTCCAATACCTTCTGTGATATAAGAATAAATTTCATTTTGATCAAAAATACCTGTTTCGTGATATTTTTTAAAAACAGAGCCATAGGTATCTATTCCCCAAATTTTTATATTCGGATTTTTTTCTTTTAAATATTTTCCTATTCCAGAAATTGTTCCGCCTGTACCTACTCCTACCACAAAATGAGTAATTTTACCGTTAGTTTGTTCCCAAATTTCTGGTCCTGTTTGCTCATAATGCGCTAACGAATTAGAAGGATTATCATATTGATTTACGTACCAAGAATTAGGCGTTTCCGTAGCTAACCTTTTAGAAACAGAATAATACGAACGTGGGTTTTCAGGTTCCACATCGGTAGGACAAACAATTACTTCTGAGCCTACTGCTCTTAAAATATCCATTTTTTCTTTGGACTGTTTATCACTAATTACACATATCAGTTTATATCCTTTAATAATTGCCGCCAAAGCTAAGCCCATTCCTGTATTTCCAGATGTTCCTTCAATAATTGTTCCTCCTGGTTTTAACAATCCTTGCTTTTCTGCATCTTCAATCATTTTAACGGCCATTCTATCTTTAGCTGAGTTTCCTGGGTTAAAAGTTTCTAACTTAGCTAATACTAAAGCGTCTATTTCTTTTACAATGGAATTTAATTTTACTAAAGGCGTGTTACCAATAGTTCCTAATATATTTTGTGCGTAATTCATATTTTTATTTGAGGTGGCAAAGATAGCAAGTAATTATAATTTACGAAATATTAAAATCTATAAATTTTGTTATTTTAACATCTTAATTAAACCTATCTATTTGATTAATAGAATATTATTTATATATTAGCTGCAATTATTTATCCCTACAAATAATTGCTAATATTTTAGAAACAATTTAAATAATTGTTTTCCCCACTAAAGTTAATTTAATTACTAATATTAAGATTATTTATTATGAAATTTAAATTACTTTATTTAACTATTGCTGTTTCTTTCTCTTTAAACTTTTTCATTTTAAAAACGGATAATCACAAAGTAACATTAGATTCTGTATTCCAAAGAAATACAAAAATTACTCAAACAGATAACATTACTTTACCTTTAAAAGTTACAGTGCATAAAAAAGATAATTTAGGAAAAGATAGTAATGTTGTTCCTACTAAATAATCTTACTATTCAAATTTTATAGATTTTGAAGGATTTATTTTTGTTATAATTATAGAGGGAATTAATAACATTAATATACATAAAATTAATGTACCTAAATTTAAGAGTAGTATATAGTTAAAACTAATATATATTGGCACCTGATTTACGTAATAGGTATTTGGATTTAAAGTAATTACTCCCGCATATTTTTGAACAAATAATAGTATTAAGCCTATTAAATTACCCCAAAACAAGCCTTTTAAAATAATATAAGTGGCATTGTATAAAAATATTTTTCGAATACTTTTATTTGGAGAACCTAAAGCTTTTAAAATACCTATCATTTGAGTACGTTCTAGTATTAAAACTAATAATGCAGTTATCATATTAATACCTGCAACCAAAATCATAATAGTAATTATCAAATAAATATTATTATCAAATAAACCTATCCATTCAAAAATAGCAGGGTATTTTTCTACAATATTTTCGCAATTTAAAGTAGAATCAATTTGCTGATATATTTCTTTAGTTTTAGGTAGTATATCGTCAAAATTATTTAGGATAATTTCAAAACCTCCAACATCGTCTGCATTCCATCTGTTCATTTTTTGAATGTGCTTAATATCACCAATAACATAATTTTCATCAAACTCTTGAAATCCAGAATTATAAATACCAACCACTTTTACCACTCTAATCCATGGTGCTTTTGAAGGATTATCTTTTACAAATAAAATATTAAATTCGTCTCCTAAATTTATATGCAACCTATTTGAAATTTCTTCTGAAATTAAAACTTCATTAGATACTTTTTCATTATAATTTGGCAACTTCCCTGCTACTAAATAATCTTTAAAAAAATTCCAATTATAATCACTAGAAATTCCTTTAAAAATAATTCCCTCAAAATCTGTTGGTGTTCTAATTATTCCAGCCTTTGTTGCATATACCTGAATATTATTTATACCATGAATTGATTTAAAGTTAGGATAAAACTTTTGCTTTGTAGAAACTGGTTTTAAGGTTATTCTAGAATTATTATTGTCAAAATTTGTAATTTGAATATGCCCATTAAATCCTGCAATTTTTTCACGGATTTTTTTTTGCAAACCAATACCTGTAGCAACAGAAATCATCATAATAATTATGCCAATTGCTATAGCAATACTTGCAATTTTTATTATTGGTGAGGTTATACTACTTTTATACCGCTTTGTAGCGATAATTCGTTTGGCAATAAATAATTCGTAATTCAATGTTTTTAATTTCTAAATTCTTCAAAAATACATATTTCTTACTGTTTTATTTATTATTTTTTAGTCTGATTTCTTGTGGACAAGAATTAACTAAAAAAATAAATTCTACAAACAGTCAACCAATTAAAACAGGAGCGCAGCAAACCCAATTGTATATTCCATTTTTACAAAATAAAAATATTGCTATAGTTGCCAATCAAACTTCGGTAATATTTAAAGATAAAAGTAATTATACACATATAGTGGATAGTCTATTAGCCTTAAATATTACCATAAAAAAAGTCTTTTCACCAGAACACGGATTTAGAGGAACTGCGGATGCTAGCGAACATGTTGCTAATAATATAGATACAAAAACAGGCTTACCAATTGTATCGCTTTATGGTAAAAATAAGAAACCAACTAAGCAGCAATTAGACGGAATTGATTTAGTAATTTTTGATATTCAAGATGTTGGTGTTCGGTTTTACACCTATATTTCTACGCTACATTATGTAATGGAAGCTTGTGCCGAAAATAATATTCCGCTTATGGTTTTAGACAGACCAAATCCAAATGGATTTTATGTAGATGGACCAACGCTGGACTTAAAATATAAAAGTTTTGTAGGAATGCATCCAGTACCATTGGTTTATGGCATGACTATTGGTGAATACGCTAAAATGATAAATGGCGAACATTGGTTAAAAAACAGTATACAATGCAATTTAACGGTTATACCTTTAAGAAATTACACACATCAAAGTCATTATTCTTTACCTATTCGCCCTTCTCCTAACTTACCTAATAATAAAGCGATTAATCTTTACCCAAGTTTAGGCTTTTTTGAAGGTACTATTATTAATGCTGGTAGAGGAACTGAAAATCAATTTCAACAATATGGAGCGCCATTTTTCCCAAAAAGTGATTTTAGTTATACACCCAAACCAAATTTTGGAGCTAAACATCCAAAGTTTGAACATAAATTATGCTACGGCGTATCTTTAAAAGATGTTCCACAATTAAACCATATAAATATTAAGTGGCTAGTTGATGCTTATACTAAAACGCCTAAAAACAAACTTTTTTTTGGAGCAACATTTACAAAACATGCCGGAAACACCTTATTAGAACAACAATTAAAAAAAGGTTTGTCTGCAAAAAAAATTCATAAATCATGGCAACCTGCCATTAAGAAGTTTAAAAAAACAAGAGCAAAATATTTGTTGTATTAATTAAAGAACTAGTTTAAATAAAACGAACATACTTTTTGGCAAATTGTACTTTTCTATTAATTTTTGAATCTTAATAGTAATCCTCCACTACCTGAAAATAAATGTTAAAAATATTGTTGAATTCGAATCTGTAAATTACTTTTACACTATGAAATAAACGATTGGCTGGAACCAATCAGGGTTTCTATTAAAACTATTGCTCAAAAAAAGTGGTGCTAGCCGTTTTATTTTGAGCTTTTTTTATGTAATAAGTACCGCCTTAATGTTTATAAAAATTTAATAAGCGATTTATAAAATTTGCTAGAGCAGTTTATATAACTCTCCTTAGCAATTTAAGTAACTTAACCGACACATTTAACAAAACTGCTAAGTTCATTTTTAAATAACAATCATAAAAAAAACCCTGACAGCTGGAACTATCAGGGTTTCTACTAAAACTAAATTAAAAAAATGGTGCTAGCCGTTACTTAATTTAAATTCAACATTGGCAAGCATTTTACGCAATGGCTTTGCCGGTCTAAAATTCAAATGGGCACTTCGTACCGTGTTACCACTAACCTCATCGGCAAGTTCCATACCATTAGAGCGGACTCCAATTTGAAAACTACCAATATTGTCAAGCTTCACAATTCTACCTTGATTCAATTCATCAATAATAAAAAACTGCAAGGCTTTCAGTACCGCATAACAATCTGATTCGCGCACCGTACTGTGGTTAGACACTAAATATGCCAAACGCTCTAAATCTGCCGTCCCATCGGCAATAGCGTGTGCATAAAATTTTGGTTGAGCAGCCACATCTAATGGATTTGCTCTAGGAATAACTTTTATTTTAATCATAATTAAAAAAAATTAAATAATTATACCCTTTAGGGCAGTAATAAAACTATTTTATTACAGGCACAAAGTTAAGGCAAGAATAAGCTTTCGTACTTTTTGTATACTTACTTTTAAAAATTTTAACATTTTGCGTACACATTTTGTTTTACACAATTTAATGTTGAAAACTAATGCATTTGTCCATAAAAAGAAGTTATTTCGTTTCTACTTTTTATTATATTTCGCAAACTTTTTTAAATGTTTAATTATAAGTATATTTAAGTGTTATATAAATACCCTTAAAAAAAATAAAGCTATGATTAAACGTACCCTCTTTTTTGGTAACAAAACTTCATTAACTACTAAATTTGAACAATTACTTGTAAAAACAGAAGAACGTAAAACTACTATACCTATTGAAGATATCGGATTTGTAGTGCTTGAACACCCTGAAATATATATTTCTATACCTACATTAACTAAACTTTCTGAAAATAATGTAGCGGTTATTTTTTGTAATGCTAAACATATGCCCTGCAGTATGTTACTAAATTTAGATAATCATTATATACAACAAGAATTATTTACAAATCAAATTAATGCCTCTTTACCTTTAAAAAAGCAACTGTGGCAACAAACTATAAAAACTAAAATAAATAATCAGGCACAACATTTAGCTGTACAAAACAAACCTTTTAAAGTATTAAAACACTTTGAAGAAAAAGTTGTAAGTGGGGATACTACTAATATGGAAGCCGCTTCTGCTGCTTATTATTGGAAAAATTTATTTGACTTTGATTTTAAACGAGAACGATATGGCGACTACCCTAATTTATTCTTAAACTATGGCTATATTATTTTAAGAGCAGCAGTTTCTAGAGCTTTGGCCGGTAGTGGTTTATTAAGCACATTGGGTATACATCATCATAATAAATACAATGCTTTTTGTTTGGCCGATGATATTATGGAACCTTATAGACCGTTGGTTGACGCTAAAGTTGTTGAGATTATTAAAAATTACAATGAACCAGAACTAACTACCGCTATTAAAGCAGAGTTATTGCAAGTACTTACCCAAACTGTTTATTTTGAAGACACCCAAAGTCCATTAATGGTTGCCCTAACCAAAACCACCAGTTCCTTACAACAGTGCTTTGCTGGTAAAGAGCGTAAAATAAAGTATCCTAATTTATGGAATTAAATGCATACCGTATTATGTGGTTATTTGTATTTTTTGATTTACCTACAGACACCAAAAAAGATAGGAAAAATGCGCAGCAATTTAGAAAAAACCTATTAAAAGATGGTTTTACCATGATGCAGTATTCCGTTTATATAAGGCATTGTGCCAGTAGTGAAAGTGCCGATGTACACGAAAAGAGAATATATAAATTATTACCGCCTTTAGGAAAAGTAAGTGTTTTACGAATTACGGATAAACAATTTGGAAATATTTTAAACTTTTGGGGAAAATTTGAAGTGCCAAAAGAACCACCTCCTCAACAATTGGAATTATTTTAACTTTCCTTGTTATACTGAATTAACTATTAATTAGAAACAAAAAATGCTTAACTGCATTTCTTGTCATTCCGATGAAGGAGGAATCGCAACATGCCTTTGCAAATTAAAATGAGATTTTTCACTATCGTTCAAAATGACAATTAATTACAAACAAAAAAATGCTTCAATCTTGGCTTTATAGCACAAAAAAGGAGCATTTTTATTTACGATATTTTTGATTAATTTACTGACTATTAGAAGGTAACGAGCCAACTAATATCGTTATCTCTAATCTTTAATCAAACCACAACTACTAATACGATACCAACCACTACCATAAGAATATCGTTATCTCTAATCTTTAATCAAACCACAACCATTAGCATCCATAAAATCATTGTAAACGTAATATCGTTATCTCTAATCTTTAATCAAACCACAACACAGTGCATACATAACTAACTGCTGTATTTAATATCGTTATCTCTAATCTTTAATCAAACCACAACTTCAAAAAAGAATCCTAATTCTGTTTTTTTAATATCGTTATCTCTAATCTTTAATCAAACCACAACCGGATCCATACATAAAAAACCACTCCTCCCAATATCGTTATCTCTAATCTTTAATCAAACCACAACCTCTCCCTCGGACTCGTCTATTAAACTCCCAATATCGTTATCTCTAATCTTTAATCAAACCACAACTAGTAATTTCATTGCCCACTCCCATTCTTTAATATCGTTATCTCTAATCTTTAATCAAACCACAACACTTCGGTAAGATGTTCGTCTTGAAAATCTAATATCGTTATCTCTAATCTTTAATCAAACCACAACAATTTATGAGCGGAGTAACTATTTTTAAAAAATATCGTTATCTCTAATCTTTAATCAAACCACAACCTCTGCGTCGTGCTCCTCGATTAAATCTCCAATATCGTTATCTCTAATCTTTAATCAAACCACAACTATTTAATAATCCTATTTTAACAATTAAGAAATATCGTTATCTCTAATCTTTAATCAAACCACAACACCAATACATTTTTTTGTTCAGTATATTGAAATATCGTTATCTCTAATCTTTAATCAAACCACAACCTGCTAATATAATGGCTTCTTATTTAGCTGAATATCGTTATCTCTAATCTTTAATCAAACCACAACGCATCATCTACAATTACAGCAACTAAATGCAATATCGTTATCTCTAATCTTTAATCAAACCACAACACGATATCGTTACAGGTGTTTCAATGCGCCAATATCGTTATCTCTAATCTTTAATCAAACCACAACCTATTCGCAATTTGGCTTTTTATACCTATAATATCGTTATCTCTAATCTTTAATCAAACCACAACTGGGAAGGCTTCCTCCAAATTTAAAAAATGAATATCGTTATCTCTAATCTTTAATCAAACCACAACACCACAGCAAGTTAATACTCATTCAAGCGGAATATCGTTATCTCTAATCTTTAATCAAACCACAACTGTATAAAATGAATCAACAAATAGCTTTTAAATATCGTTATCTCTAATCTTTAATCAAACCACAACACAAAATTTGATAAACAAAGAATTTTTGAAAATATCGTTATCTCTAATCTTTAATCAAATTGAAAAATTAGTAAATTACCCCATATAATTTAAATACTATTATTTTTCAATTCACAAACCTTCAATTAAAAATAATGAAGAAAGGTTTGTAAACCACAACAAAACCTAGATTCGTTTGGTTTAGCTGTAGTTTAGTGGTTTAAGACTTGACTATTTTATGTCAAAGAACTTTATTTTAGTATGTCGTCCCTATTAAGGAGGAATCACTTAGCATTATCTGTTTGATGTAATTTCTCGCTCCGCTCGAAATGACAAACAAACGTCTTATAATTCTTGTCATTCCGACAAAGGAGGAATCGCATCAAATTGTTCGTTCAAAAATTTAAAAGTACGATTAAAAGTACGTATTAAATTTAATTTTTTCTCGCGCCTCCAACCTTTTAATTCCTTCTCTCTTGCAATTGCCTGTTGTACCCAAGTAAATTTTTCAAAATAAACCAAATACTGCAATTGATATTTTGCAGCAAATGTTTTATTCTTTTTACGTATATTTTCAATATGCTGTTCTAAACGTTTCTTTAAATTATTTGTTACACCAATATAATAGGTTGAACGGTATTTATTAGTTATAATATACACATAATAGGTATGAAACCCTTTTTTAAATTCAACCATAGTTTCATTAATTGAATGTTTTTTTATGAGATTCCTCCTTTGTCGGAATGACAGTTTTTAGGTTAATTTTTTTTTAATTTTACCTGAAATAGAAACTTTTACTTTAATTGGATTAAGTGTTTTCCATCCTGTTTTCCCTTCTCCGAAACCTTTAATATAAACATAGTCTGATTTAGCAGTTTTATCATCTCTCGAATCATTATGCTTTCTAAAACAGATTTCCATAAAATAGTCAGCTCCAGCAATTTTTTGAACTTTATAAAGATTATCAGAAATTTCATTTAAATTCAAATCTATCCAATTAATTTCATCTTCATTCTTAAACAAAATAAACATTTCATTTTCACTGAATGTTTCAACGACTTTTATTCCGTTGTAGGGTAGATGAATCACATTCATTCCTTGCTTTTTTCTTTCGACAACTTCCCAAAAGCTAACTACTTCTTTTTCCAAATTACCATTATCATCTTTATAAATTAAAATGTGATGGTTATTTCTTGGATTAACATATTGATTTAAGTTAGTTTTTAGTTGTTTTGCTTTATTTATAGTTTCGCTAATTCTTATTTTTAAAATAGGCACTGGCTCTCCATTTTTATTTGGTAAAAATATTTGTGGATGTTTAATTCCATTTTCATCTACTATAAAAAAAGTGTTTTCAGGCACTTTCCCTTTCACAAAACCACCTAATACCTGTATTTGTTTTACAATTAAGCTTCTAATTGTTTTATCAACAACTTTATCTATTTGTTTTTGAGTAGTTAAACTTTCAATTGGCTTACGTATGTGAAAGTGGTTTTCATTACAATCTGGTGCTTTTCTTTTACCAAAAACTGTTTCTTTATGTAATTGCCCTCTTGCTGCTACACCAATATTTTTATATAGATTGCCATTCTTTTTAGTAGTATGTTTTCTAACTGTAACAATCTTATTTATTTTTTTATGAGAAACTAAAATGTTGTTAACTGCTTTTTCAGCATTAACATTAAAACCTTCCCAAGGCATTGGAAAATCTTTTAACTCATAATTTGGATTATATCTATTTCTCCTAGATAATTCTTGCAAATAACTTATTTTACTACAAGCCATTACTAAAGCATCAATAGCATGATGACGGTGATCTTCACGTGTTTTTTCCCCATCATTTTTATTTAAAATATAATTTAAGCCCCATTTTCTACGCAAATTAGCAGTCATTTGTCCTGGTGCCACAGTTACTTTTTTACAAATTTGAGTTAAATAATTTTTAGCCTCCTTACTTATATAACGAGTGTCATTTAACTGCCTTGATGAAAAATCATCATCAAATTTTTGTTGGGCAAAACGCTTAAACTTTTGGTATGCATTTGGATATTCTTTAGTATCTGAAAATAGTTTTAATGCTCTTTCTTTTATAACAAACCAATTAGCTTTATCATTCCCATAAAATTCATAAGGAGTTTTATCTCCTTTCAATCTATTTTCATCGGCATAGCAAAGCGTTTTATTAGAAAAACTATCATTTAAGGATCTACTCCAAGGGTGTATATGTTCAATTTGTATTTCTCCTGTAAATAATTTGTGTAATGGTATTGTTGCCCCAGTATAAGGGCAGGTTTTTTTACATTCTTCCCATAATTTATATTTTAAAATACTTTCGTGTGTAACGCGTTGCCCTTCTTCTTCTAATCTAGCTTTTACTCGATCATTTTCTCTTTCTAACCTCTTTTGTTCTTTCCTTATTCTGTTTCTTTGAGATTTAGATGCTTTTAAATCTCTCGCCATTTCAACTTTAATTTCATCAAACTTACCATACTCATCCACTAGCTCGTTTACTAATTTACGTATTTCAAATAATGCTGTAATTACAATTGGGTTTTTAATTGCCTGAATTGCTTTATCTGCATCTTTACCAATAGGTAATTTATTTAAAATTGTTTTAGCTTGTATAGTTGCTGAATGATGATATAGTTTTAAAAGTTGCTTATCTGTAAATCCTTTATTTTCTTTTAAAAATTTTTTTAAAGGCTCAATATATCCTCCCTTTAAGTTACTCCTAACAATATCATACATACTATCAAAAACATCTTGTATTTCATCTCCTTCACTATTACCTATAGCATTCTTTACCCCTCCCATTGCAACAGCTACATCATATGTATAACCTTGTTTTAAAAATGGCAAAATATTATGTATTGCTTTTCTGCTTAGATTTGAATATCCTTCTTTTAAATTAAAATTTGAAATATTAGAAGCTTGTTTTTCATTAAAACCCCAATTCTTCAAAGCGTACTCTTTTACCTTATCCTTACTATCAAAAAAATATAAAATATGCCATATATCTTCTTGTTCCTTTTCAGAAAAATCAAACCATTTTTCACCAAAATATTTTTTATTTGAAAGATTTGAAATAGTATAAGAACCTACAATTTTATCATCATCCTTAAAATTAAATTTAAAATGAGCTTCTAATTTTCCTATTACCTTGCGCAATTCTTTAAAAGAAAGTTTATCTTTTCGTAAAAGAGCATTTACCATTTTTAGTCGCTCTTCTTTATTAATTTTTTCTCCATTACAATCTACAGTATTTACCCATTGATAAATACGAAATTGCTCAAATGGAATTGCGCTTATGGGGCATTTTGTTTTTGATGGTTCAAAACTACAATTACCTACTAAATGCTTTTGAGAGCGTAAAGGTCTTTGATGAAATAAAATTCCGTCTTCCTTATAGCCATCACTTTTTCTGCCTCCTAATAATGTTTTTAAATTTTCTGTTAACTTATTATGATATTCAGATTGTTTAGTCCAAATTAATTCAAACTCATCAATATACATTTGTCGTGTTGTATATCGGTTTCTAATTCTTTCCAAACCACTTCTATATGGTTCATTCTCTTTTGGGTATATTTCAAATAAGTAATGTCCTAAAGATTTTCCTTCAATGCTCTCTTTAGTTTTATCAATACCTATTTTTCCTTCTTTAGGTTTTCCTTTAAAGATTGCTCCATCATCTTTTCCTGCACTTCTACTATTACTTAAAAAACCTCTTCGTTGTCCAATATGATACAAAATTCTGCCAAACTCTTCTAACGATATCTTTTGAGTTAATGCTTTTTTTCTTAGCTCATAAGGATTTAATGTAAACCATAATTTTAGCTTATTTTCTGGAAAGCATTTATTAACTTTCCATTCATTAAAATCATCATCCGTTAAAGGACACATTTTATTTTCAGAAAGTGCTTTTAATAACATCTTCTTTCTAAATTTCCTTCTAAATAATTGTCTCCTAACCCCTCTTGCTCCACTTCTTGACGCATTCTTTGACATTTCTCTTCCTTCACCATCTCCTAAATTTTCAACTCCCATTGGGAAAATTCTACTTCCCATTCCTTTAATTTCATTCTGTGAATCATCAACAATAGCCCAACCAATAGAGTTAGTACCTAAGTCTAGTCCAAGTATTTTTGTCATAAGATTTTATATTAAGTAATTAGCAATCTTTTAATTTGAACATTAAAAGTAGTTAAAATTTTAAACTTTAAAAATGCAGTAACTTATTTATAATGGATAAAAATTATAGACTAAAACGTATTACCATTAAATAATTTTGCTACATTTGAATAGTGAAAGAAAATTCTAATCTTTAATCTTATCACAATAAGGCTATATGCCGTAGATGAAAATCTTGAGTCCTGCTTCGGTGGGACTTACTTTTTTATGTACTATTTTGTTTAATATAGAATAATTGCATCCATTTACATATCTCAATAATACAAAAGCTTAAAAGAAATAAACATTGTATAAAGTATAATATAACAAGTGGACTACTTTATAAAGGTAACTTTTTCTTTAACTCTTCCACAATATTAAAAACTGCTGGACAAATTTCAGTATTTTTTAAAGTTAAATTAGTTAACTGAATAAATTTTCTACGATTAGTGTGCGGATACTCGCTACATGCTTTTGGGCGCACATCATAAATAGAACAAGTATTATCTTGTAAGTCTAAAAAAGTACAGGGAGCCGTTTTTAGTACATAAAAATCATCCGCATCACGTTCTAAATAGTTTGCAATAAAATTAACAACCTTCATTTTTAAATGCTTAGCAATACGCTGAATATCTTTTTCGGTAAAAATTGGGCTGGTTGTTTTACAGCAATTTGCACAAGTTAAACAATCTGTTTTTTCAAATTCCTTATGGTGCAAATCTTGCATTATTAAGTCTAACTTTTTAGGAGTTCGCTTTTTTAATTTTGCAAAATATTTTTTATTCTCTACTAACTTATCTGCCGCTAAATTTGGTAATTCTTTTAAAAATTCATCCATAGTGCAAATATAAACAGTTAGGCTTGTAACTACTAAAAAAATATTTATTACATTCGTTTTTAAATCAAAAATCATGAAATTAAACTATTTATTTATAACGTTTGTACTTACTTCAACACTTTTATTTTCACAAACAACCACACAATTAAAATCGTTAGATGCTTATTTTGAAAAATCTTTAAAGGAATGGCAAATTCCAGGAATGGCAATTGCAATTGTAAATGCCGATTCCATTGTTTTTAGTAAAGGTTATGGCTATGCAAATATTGCTAAAAAAACTAAGGTTGATGCTAATACTTTATTTGCTGTTGCATCTAACTCAAAAGCTTTTACCGCTTCTTCTTTAGCACAATTAGTAGAAGAAAAAAAATTAAAATGGACGGACAATGTTGTAGATTATATCCCTTATTTTAAAATGTATAATGATTATGTTACCAATCATTTTACTATAGAAGATTTACTTAGCCACCATAGTGGTTTAGTTACCTTTAGTGGCGATTTATTGTGGTATGCTACTACAAAAACACCTAAAGAAATTATTACAGCACAACAATATTTAAAACCTAAATATGAGTTTAGAACTACTTTTGGATATTCTAATATTGCTTTTTTAACTGCAGGTGAAGTTTTAACCAAAATTTCTGGAGAATCATGGCAAAATTATGTTACCAAACATTTTATTAAGCCATTAGGAATGAACCGAACATTAACCTCTACTTCACAACTTAAAAGCACTACCAATTATGCTACTCCTTATTATTATAAAGATGGTAAAAATATAGCTTTAGATTGGGTAAATTGGGACAATATTGCTCCAGCTGGCGGAATTATTTCTTCTGCAAACGATTTTGCAAAATGGATTCAATTAAATATAAATAAAGGAACTGTAAATGGTAAAAAATACTTTTCAGAAACAAGTTTTAATCAATTAACTACGCCACATACCAATTTTTCAGTACGCGATAATGATGAAAAAGTACATTTTAAATCGTACGGATTAGGATGGAGTTTGCAAGATTATCAAGGTTACAAAGTAGTTTCACATAGTGGTGGTTATGACGGAATGATTTCTAAATCTTTTTATATTCCTGAAAAGAAAATAGGTGCTGTAATTTTAACCAACTCTATAAATTGGGTATCCAGTGCTTTAACTAATAAAATTTTAGATGTATTATTAACTGGTAAAACAGATGGAAAAGACTGGTCTGCTATGTACCTTTTTTACAAAAAAAAGCAGGATAGTGTTGCAAATGTTAAATCTAAAAAAAATGAAGATTTACGAAATAAACTTGATCCAAAAACTTTACCATTAAAAGATTACACAGGTATTTATAAAGACAAGATGTATGGTACGGTAACGGTAACCTTAAAAAATAATGCTCTTTATTTTACTATGGACAAAACCCCTATTTTTTATGGTGTTTTAAATCATTGGAATGGATCTATTTTTACCTTTAATTTTCCAAAACATTTAGTTTCATTACCAGAAGGAAAATTATGGTTTGATATAGATAAAAATGGAGCCGTTTCAAAATTACATATAGATGTTCCTAATCCTGATTTTGATTTTACAGAATTTGAATTTATAAAACAGTAAAAACAAAATGTAATTTACTATTTTTGCACTTCAATTTATTACCTAATAAAATAATGCAAAAAATACTAGAACAGGCAGTTAAAAACGGTTTACAAGAAATTTATGGCGTTACCATTAATTCCGTTGAATTTCAAGCTACTAAAAAGGATTTTGAAGGAGATTTTACCATTGTGGTATTTGCATTTTTACGCTTTATAAAAGGAAATCCTGTAGAAATAGGCACAAAACTAGGGGAATATTTAGTAGAAAATGTAGCAGAAGTAACCCGTTTTAATGTGGTTAAAGGGTTTTTAAATTTAGTTATTAGCGATTCTTATTTTATAAACAGTTTTAATGCTATTTATAAAACTAAAAATTTTGGGTTTGTAGCTCCAAATCCAAAAGATAAAGCGGTAATGGTAGAATATTCTTCGCCAAACACTAACAAACCCCTTCATTTAGGACATATTAGAAATAATTTATTAGGCTATTCTGTTGCTGAAATTATTGCTGCTGCAGGTAAAAAAGTTTATAAAACCCAAATAATAAACGATAGAGGAATTCATATTTGTAAAAGTATGTTAGCCTGGCAACGTTTTGGAAATGGGGAAACTCCTGAAAGCACCCAGCTAAAAGGTGATAAATTAGTTGGCGATTATTATGTAAAATTCGATCAGGAATATAAAAAAGAAATTGCAACGTTAATATCTGAAGGAAAAACAGAAGAAGAAGCAAAAAAACAAGCTCCAATTCTTGTTGAAGCACAAGAAATGCTACGTAAATGGGAAGCTGGGGATACAGAAGTGGTTACACTTTGGAAAACCATGAACCAATGGGTTTTTGATGGTTTTGATGAAACGTATAAAGAATTAGGCGTAAATTTTGATAAAAATTATTACGAAAGTAATACCTACTTATTAGGAAAAGATATTGTTGCTGAGGGTTTACAAAAAGGCATATTCTACAAAAAAGAAGATGGTTCCGTTTGGATTGATTTAACCGAGGATGGTTTAGATGAAAAAATTGTATTACGCGCTGATGGAACTGCTGTATACATGACCCAAGATATTGGAACTGCTATTGAACGTTTTAAAGATTTTGACCTTGAAGAATTAGTATATACTGTTGGTAATGAGCAAGATTATCATTTTAAAGTACTATTTTTAATACTATCAAAATTAGGATATAGTTGGGCTAAAAATTGTTATCATTTATCCTACGGAATGGTAGATTTACCTAGTGGCAAAATGAAATCTAGAGAAGGAACTGTGGTAGATGCGGATGATTTAATGTTGGAAATGACCGACACAGCTCGTACTATTTCTCAAGAGCTAGGAAAATTAGAAGGATATTCTGAGGAAGAAAAAGAAGTATTGTATAAAACCATTGGTTTAGGTGCTTTAAAATATTATATTTTAAAAGTAGATCCTAAAAAACGAATTTTATTTAACCCAGAAGAATCCGTTGATTTTGCGGGTAACACAGGTCCGTTTATTCAATATACTTATGCCAGAATTCAGTCTATTTTAAGAAAGGCTGATTTTGATTATAATACAACACTAGAAATTGGAGAAGCACCTTTACACGAAAAAGAACGCTCATTAATCAAACAATTATTTTTATTTCCTGAAATTATTCAAAATGCAGCAGCCAATCATAGTCCTGCATTAATTGCTAATTATACTTACGATTTAGTAAAGGAATACAATTCTTTTTATCAAAGTGTTCCTATTTTAGGATGCGAAAATGAACAAGAAAAAATTAGAAGAACCCAGCTTTCTAAAAAAGTTGGAGAAACTATAAAATCTGCATTTAAACTGTTAGGAATTAATGTTCCTAAAAGAATGTAGTTAAAGTTGAAACAGGATATCGAAATCCTTTTAGTTATTTAAGATTAACTTTTAAAAATTAAAAATAATAAATACTTAAATTTGCAGTGTAAACAGCTGTTAACTTAGAAAATTAAAACTTATGAAATACGACATACTAATTATAGGAAGTGGACCTGGAGGATATGTAACTGCTATTAGAGCATCGCAACTTGGCTTTAAAGTTGGAATTGTAGAAAGAGAAAACTTAGGTGGAATATGCTTAAACTGGGGATGTATTCCAACCAAAGCATTATTAAAAAGTGCACAAGTATATGATTATTTAAAACACGTAGATGCTTATGGTTTAAAAGCCGAAGCTATTGATAAAGATTTTGATGCCGTAATTAAAAGAAGTCGTGGTGTTGCCGAAGGAATGAGCAAAGGAGTTCAATTTTTAATGAAAAAAAATAAAATTGAGGTAATTGAAGGTTTTGGAAAGATAAAAACAGGTAAAAAAGTAGCGGTAACTGACGAAAAAGGTGCTGTTACAGAATATAGTGCTGACCATATTATTATTGCTACAGGAGCACGTTCACGCGAATTACCAAATTTACCACAAGACGGCAAAAAAGTAATTGGATATAGACAAGCAATGACTTTACCTAAACAACCTAAAAAAATGATTGTAGTAGGTTCAGGTGCAATAGGCTCTGAGTTTGCTCACTTTTATAACGCTATGGGTACAGAAGTTACTATTGTTGAATTTTTACCTCATTTAGTGCCATTAGAAGATGAAGAAATTTCTAAACAATTTGAACGTTCCTTTAAAAAAGCAGGTATTAAAGTAATGCTTAATTCTTCCGTAGAATCTGTAGATACATCTGGTAAAGGAGTTAAAGCAGTTGTAAAAACTAAAAAAGGAGAAGAAATTTTAGAAGCTGATATTTTACTTTCAGCTGTTGGAATTAAATCGAATATAGAAAATATTGGTTTAGAAGATGTTGGTATTGTAACCGATAGAGATAAAATTTTAGTAAACGATTTTTATCAAACTAATATCCCTGGTTATTATGCTATTGGAGATGTTGTTCCTGGCCCAGCTTTAGCACACGTTGCTTCTGCAGAAGGTATTACTTGTGTTGAAAAAATAGCTGGATTAGCAACACAACCTGTAGATTATGGAAATGTTCCTGGTTGTACGTATGCTACTCCAGAAATTGCAAGTGTTGGTTTAACAGAAGCTAAAGCAAAAGAACAAGGTTATGAACTAAAAATTGGTAAATTTCCTTTTTCCGCATCTGGTAAAGCAAAAGCTGCTGGTACACCTGACGGTTTTGTTAAAGTTATTTTTGATGCAAAATATGGCGAATGGTTAGGTTGTCATATGATTGGTGCTGGTGTAACCGATATGATTGCTGAAGCTGTAGTGGCAAGAAAATTAGAAACTACAGGTCACGAAATTTTAAAAGCAATTCACCCTCATCCAACTATGAGTGAAGCAGTTATGGAAGCTGTGGCAGATGCTTACGATGAAGTAATACATTTATAAAAATTTATTCGCCAAGCTAAAATATTAGTTTGGCGATGTTTTCATATACCATAAACTATGTTTTCATTTTTCAAAAAAAAGCCTGTAAATACTACTTCTGAAAAACTAAGTGATTATCCTGAAATTAAGTATAATGATGGTACTAAATTTGCGGAAAATGAATATAATACTGTTTATTTAGACATTGAAGAATTAGGAGGTTTTCCTTTTGTTAAAACAGCAATTTTAGGTGCTTTTTCTACTCGTATAAAAAAAGAAGGTTGCTCTTTAACCTTTTATTTTGAAAATGAAAAATTAACTTTAAATTCTGAACACGAAGAAATTGAATCGGATGAGTTAAAAAACACCCCATTTAGTTTCACACAAATTGATTTTGAAGCAACCGAAAAGGAAATTGAAAAAATTCAACAGCAAAAAATTATCCATATAACTTTTCACTTTTTAAAAGAAGATATTTCTTTTAGTCCTATTGTAATTGATATTCCAGAAGAGTAAATTAAGTCTTTCCTTATTAATTTAGTAACCTGAGTTCTATATAAGGTTATCAATAAACAACTGAAAATCATAATGCCTTTGCGAAAATTATAAACGGTAGTTAATAATTTGAAGTAATCTCCATATTTATAGTAAGATTGCTTCTACTTTTCGTTGCACTACCATCATCGCAATGACGCAGACTATTGATTTTTGCTCTGTAATTTATTAATTCCTATTAATATTTATCTATTTTAATAAACTTATAAATAAGTGTTGGCAGTACTATTAATATTAGTGGTAATGCAATTATAAACCCGCCAATAACTGCAATAGCTAATGGTTGATGCATTTGAGCTCCAGTTCCAATACCTAAGGCTAAAGGTGTTAACGCTACAATTGCAGATAAAACAGTCATTAAACTTGGTCTTAAACGAGCAGAAACTGCAAGTATCATTGCTTTATTTGTTGGATTGTTTTTGGCTTCATCTAAAAATTTATGTACGGTAAAAATTGAATTTTCGCCTATAATACCTATAATCATAATTATTCCTGTATAGCTACCTACATTAAGCGGTGTTTTAGTTAAATATAATGCTATTATACTTCCAGAAATTCCTAAAGCACTAACTAATAGAACACTTAAAGATATCCTAAAGTTTTTAAACATAAATAATACCACTGTAAAAACAAGCAACCCTCCAATAATTAATATCATTAATAATTCATTAAATGATTTTTGTTGTTCCGCATACGATCCTCCATATTCAATTTGATAAGATGATGGCAGACTAATTTTAGATAGTGCATTTTTTATATCCTTCATAACACTTCCTAAATCTCTATTATTTAAACGTGCAGTTACTACTCCCATAGTTTGTAAATTCTCTCTATCAATTTCAGACACTCCAGATTCTATAGAAAATTCAGCAAAAGTAGATAATGGTAAATATGTTCCATTTGCAGTACTTATTTCCGCATGTTTTAACTTTTCTAATGGCGTTTTATAATTTTCAGGGTGTAATACTCGGATATTTGTTAATTGTTCTTTTTCTAAAATTGAGCCTGCTACTGTTCCTTTAATATATGTTTGAATTTGGCTTTGCAAAGCAACATCCGTAAGTCCATATTGTTTTAAAATAGCTTCTTTTGGATAAATTTTAAACATTGGACCTGCAATGATAATTCCATCAAAAACATCTGCAGTACCTTTTACTTCGTCTACTTTTTTCGCTACTAATTTTGATAATTCTTTTAATTTTTTATGATCGGTTCCAAATATTTTTATTTCAATAGGCTGTACACTACTCATTAAATCCCCTAGCATATCCGTTATTACCTGACCAAAGTCTGCAGTTAATGCTGGTACTGCTGCTTCTACTTTTTTTCTTATAACATCCGTAACTTGTTCTGTTGTTTTATGTCTTTTTTTACGTAACTCTATTAAATAATCGCCTCTGTTTGGTTCTGTAATAAAAAAGCCCATTTGCGTACCTGTTCTTCTGGAATACGCTTTTACTTCAGGAATGTTATCTAATATTTTATCTACTTCATTTAGCATTCTGTCGGTTTCATCTAAAGAAGTTCCGGAAGGGCTATTGTAATCTAAAATAATAGACCCTTCATCCATTTTTGGCAAAAATCCTGTTGCTAATTTCGGTAAGATTAATAGAATACTTATTACTAATAATACACTTAAACCTAGACTAATATAAGTTCGTTTTAGAAAAAAATTCACCCACTTATGTTCAACAAATACATGATCTTTTGCTATACTATTTTTGTTTTTTGAAAAAAGTATATAAATTACTGGAAGTCCCAACCAAGTAACTATAAATGAAACTGCTAGTGTAAGAATCATTGTCTCCGTTAATACTTTAAAATAAGCTCCTGCAACTCCTGTCATTAACACAAAAGGTAAGAAAATAACTATGGTACTTAATGATGAACTAACCATTGCAGGAAATAAAAATTTAATGGCTTTACCCACTAATTCTTTGGGTGATTTTTCTGGAAACTCTTCGTGAGTTCTATGAATTTGTTCTATAACAATAACTGCATCATCAATTATTAATCCAATAGCCGCAGCAATTGCACCTATAGTCATAATATTTAAATCAAAACCAAGAGCTTCCATCGCTATAAAAGTTAACCCCAAAGTAATTGGGATAGTAATTAGCATTACACTGCTTGCTTTAAAAGATTTTAAGAAAAATATGACTACAACTATGGCTAAAACTAATCCTATCCAAAGCACATCAATAATACTTTTTAAGCTATCTCCTACAAAAGAAGCTTGATTGTAGTATTGTTCGAGTTTAACTCCTTTAGGTAATATTTTATTAAGCTCTGAAACTTTTTGAGTCACCTGATCGGCAACATTAATAAGATTACTTTTTGGCTGTTTTAATACGGCAATTAAAGGAACATTTTTACCATTCGCTTTAATTTTAATAAATTCCGTTTTTTCAGCAATTTGAACTTTTGCAATATCGCTAATAGTAATTTTTCTTTTAGCATCATTAAAAATTACTAAATTTTCTAGTCCCTTTTTATTTTTAATGGTAGCATCTGTTACGGTTAAATAAAGACGTTTATAATCTACCACATAGCCGTTAGATTTTATAAATCCAGTTTGATGTATGGCATCAATTATTTGTTGAGGACTTAATTTTAAAAGACTGAGTTTTTTTTGATTTAAAAGAATTTGATATTCCTTAGTTTTTCCACCAATTACCTCAACTGCAGCAACACCTTTAACTCTTGATAGATATGGCTTTACAATATATTCACCAATCATTTTAAGTTCTACCTGGTTTTTTACATCAGATTGTAATGAGTAACCCATAACCGGCAAAATGGATGGGTTCATTTTTTCAACTGTTATTTGAACATTAGGAGGTAAATCGTTTTTAATTTGTGCAATCCTAGATTCAATGCGTTGTTTATTTACATTTATGTCGGATCCCCAATCCATAAATGCTGAAATTTCACAACTTCCCATACTAGTTACACTCCTAATCAGTCGTAAATTCTCTACTCGTTTTATTGCGTTTTCTAATGGTTTTGTTACAGTAACCATCATTTTATCCACAGGTTGTTGTCCGTTGTCTACAATTATTTTAATTTTAGGAAACGTTACATTTGGAAAAAGAGAAGTGCTTAAATTTTTATAAGAAAAAGCTCCAAGCACTAAAACAAGTATTAAAATTACGGTTATCGGACTTTTATATTTTACAAATATTTTATCCATTACTAGTTAATTTTTACTTTAGTGCTATCTGGCAAACCGTAAGCTCCTTTTTTAATAATACTACTTTTTAAATCTAATTTAGGAGAAACTATTTCTATTTTACTATTATTTTCAAGTCCTTTTTGTATTATGGTTTTAATTGCTAATGAATCCTTATTTACTTCCATAATCCAAAATTCATTTTGGGTTTCATTAGTTAAAACAGCTTCTTTTGGTAAAGTAATTACCGCTGGTTTTTGCTTGGTTTGTAGATTTATAATTACATTTAAATTTTCTGGTAATTCTATATGTTTTGTTAATTTAAAATAAACTTGCTGCGTTTGCGAAATAGGATCAATTGTTGGTATAGCTTTATAAAATTTTGCTAGTATCGTTTCCTTATTTGGTAAAATAATTTCTATATTTTTATTTAATTTGAGTAAATTATAATATTGAAAAGGTGTATTTACTTGAATTGCTAAATCGTTGCTTTTTACTATAGTAGCTAAAGGATCTCCTTGATTTACAAAGACACCTGAATCGGTAATATTTATTAAATTTATGGAACCCGATATTGTTGCATGTATAGGTATTATTCCAAAATTTTTATCCAATTTTAATTCTGATTCTTGCAGAGCTTTGCTTTCTTTAGTTTGTATTTTAAATAAAATACTTCCATTATTTACCCAATTACCTAGTTTTGCGTTTACAAGAGTCACATACCCTGAAATTGGCGCCTTAATGTTCGTTTTATTTAAATAAACTACTTGACCGTTGATTTGAACATTATCATGTATTTTTTCTAATGTTGGATGTACTACATTTACTATTGGAGCAGGCAAATTATTTATAATCTTAGAAGACTTATTTTTGCAAGATTGCCCTAAACACAGCACTAATATTAAAACGATGTAAATTCTATTTTTCATATTTCTTTTCAATTGTTCCAATAATTATAGGAGTTAATTAAAATTTGTTTAAGCATTAAAGTATTTGTTTTTTCTTGTTTTTTTGCAGCAATATCATTTATAACTGTTTTTAATTCTAAAACTGAAATTAAACTTTTATTAATTTCAATTTTGTATAAATCAAGTAAATCGTTGTATTTTTTTATTTGATTATCTATTAGTAATAATTGATTATTAACACTTTCTATTTCACTTAAAATATTATTTTTTCTGATGGTATTTTGATTCTCAAAATAGTTTTTATCAATTATAATATTATCTAACAGAATTTTGTTTTGTTTTCTTTTAAGCTGTTTTTGTCTTCCATCAAATAAATTCCAATTTAAGGAAAGACCTACACTAAACCCTAATCTATCTAAAGATGGTGTATACGTTGCATTTAAACCTGCATCGCCAAAAGCACTTACTTGTGGTTTATATTTTAATTCTGAAATTTTTTGTTTAGCATTTATAGATAAACTATCCAGAACATATTCTTTTAAAAAAATAGAAGTTTTTTTAGAGGTCAAATTTAATGGCAATTGAAGATCGGCTAGTGTAAATATTTTAGTGTCATTAATTCCAGATAACAACTTTAAGGCATTAAAATTAGTAAGATAATCTGTAGTTGAACGGTTATACGCAATTTGCCAATTCAGTAATTCTATTTGAAGTAATTTTAAATCCGAATATTTATAAACACCCGATTTTACTAAAAATTTCATTCGTTCAAGTTGTGTTTTAATCACTTGAATTATTTTCTGATTATTTGCCTGTTTTTTTTGTGCTTGTAAACACAAAATATATTGATGTGTTACCAACTGTTTTAACTCGGCTTTTGTTAAAGCTATCTTATTTTCATTTTTTGATTTGGTAAGCAAAACATTGTTTTTTTGTACGCTATACTGTTTAGCCGTAAATAGTGGTTGAGTAATGGAAGTAATTGCTTGATATTGTCCTCCATTACTAGCTCCTAAATCGTAACCTATATAATTAGTACTTCCTGATGAAGTTACCTGAAATTTATTTGTAATTCCATCTTTTGAAATTATAGGTGCAAATAAGACATTACTGTTTAAACTGATTTTTGGAGATTTATAAATAGCCTTAAACTGTTTTAAATCTAAATCAATTATTTTATTATTATTGGTCTGCTTTTTTAATAAAGGACTATTAACTAAAGCATTTTCAACAAAATATTTTAAATTAAGAGTTTGAGCATTTAAAGTAAAAGTTATACCTATAATACCAATAGTTATTAATATGTATTTTCTCATTTAATTTTATTTATTGCAATTTATAAAATCTTATTTTGTTAATAACACTTAAATAAAAAAAGCCGAATTAAAAATCCGACTTCTTAAAATTGCTATTTACTAATATTAATCGTTTTCTTCATTATCCGCATCTTTATCTTCATCATTTTCTTTCTTCACCTCTTTTTTAATTACTTTTCCCTCTGGAGAAATAGCAACTTCCAAATTTTTATTATCATTTTCTAAAGCAAATTCATATACGACTCCTTTAGCAGTTTCAGACACTTCAGATTCATCTAAATCATACTCTTTAAACTCATTGTTTAATGTAATTTTAACTGCATCTGGTAATTTAGATTTTGAAATTTCATGTTCTGTTTCCTTCCAAATACCCTCTGAGGTATAGTTAGCAGAATATTCTTTCCCATTTAATTTAAATTCTACTTCCCATTCTGTAGCGTTTTCTTTATCCCAAGTTGTTTTTTTAGCATTTGGAAATTTTTGATAAAATGCTGCTTTTACTTTTGCAGGCGCTTTTATTGAAGTTTGTGCACAAGCTTGTGTAAATATTAAGATTATTCCAGCAAATAAAAGTGTTAATTTTTTCATTATTAATTAATTTTAGATTACTACTATTTTAAACAAAGGTGCAACTCAATTTAGAATTTATTTTGAATTTTTGGATAATATAAAACTTAATTTATATACTTTTTTCTAACACATCTACTAAACTTAAATCCATAGAAGCTAAAATTTCTAACATTTTAATATCTTTATTTTCAGCACTCAAAAGAAGCCCTTGAAATAATAAATTGAAGGAAGCTTTTAAATTAGAATCTTTAACATGAACGCTAAGTCCTTTCCACTTCTTTTTAACATCAAGTATTGTGTATTTTAATTTTTCCCAATCTATTTTATCCTGATGTAAAAGTGCTAGGGTTTCAAAGCCCAGATAATCCATATGTTCAATTTGTATTTGATTTTTTATTTTATAACTATTTATATAATTGCTAATATTAAATTCAAAAATATCTGTTGCAACTAATGCTACTTTTTTATAATTCTTTTGCTTTACAGCATCCTTAAGTTTTTTAATTTTAGTGTTTAGCATCTCTATGCTTCCACTCAAAATGTAATTTTTAAAAATTAATTGTTTTTTTAATTCTTCAACTTTATTTAGTGATTTTAATACACCATTATAATTATTATCCAAAGCATATTCTGTCATATCTTCAAATGGTGATAAAATTTTATCCAATTCATTATATGGATTAGAATTTGATTTTACACTGGTTTGTGCTGAAGTTTGAAACAATATCATTATTGCTCCAATAGCTAAAATTGTTATTTTTTTCATGTCTTATTATAATTTACACAAATTTGCAACCTGATTTAGAAGAAATTCTGAACTAGAATTTTTCTTAAGGATTTATTTTTTTCTCCATTTAATTCTATATCCTATGTTCCATTCAATAAAATCGGAAACATGAAAACTATAATCCCGTAATGTTATTCCAGCAAATAAATTATTAGATAAATGATATTTTATGCCGATTTTTTGATAAAAAACAGGCGTTTGATTTTTAATTTTTTTACGAAAAAGATAAAATGAAGGTTGCACAATTAAAGATACTTTATTAATAATTAGTTCATACGAAGGAAATATACTAATCTGAATTTTATTGCTAAACGCACTTTCAACTGGCTCAAGCTGATTGTTTTCAACCGCAACTTGAGCATCTAAAGTTCCATTATATGAAAAAGACATACCAATCCCAAATTTAGATTTATAACTTACTTGTTTATTAAATACTGTAGAAACACCAAATACAGGAAAGTTTAATCCTTCATATTTTTCAATAATATCAATATTTGCGTTATCAAAAATTACATTTTTAACACCTCCAAAAGCTGAAATTAACCATTCTTTTTCACCAATATAGTTACTTAAATTATTTTTTATAAAAACAGGACGATCATTCAGATTGTATTTAAAACTAATTTTAGGACCTAAGTTATTGATGCCTTTATTTGGCTTTTTTAAAGCTCCGTTAGAAAAATGAGTAAAAGAAAAACCTGTAGCAACATCCATTTTTTTGTTTAAACGATATTCTAAATTTAAACCTGCATCTATAAAAAATGATTGTCCTGCACCAATTGCTATATTATATTGATTGGTTATTGGATTAAAAGATTTCCAATTAAATGTAGCTCCAAACCCAAGTTCATAGTTAAAAGTTAACTTATTCCATCTTTTAAAGGGTGCATTAAAAAAACCGTATAATGCAATTGGAGTTCCTATTTCTTCAGGATTATGAAAATCGGCTAAATATATTCCAATACCATAGCTCGGATATTTAAACAATTGTTCCCATTTATTAATTCCTGTAGTTTGCTTAGAAAATTTTAAAGTAAATGCTTGAAATGCATTTATTCTATTATTTTCTCCATTAATACCTTTAATAAAATCGTTAGTAGCAAAAACATAGCCGTTTTGATATCCTATTTGAATTTTAAAATTATTAAGAACACTAGGTTCTAACTTTTTATTTGTTTGAGAAAAAGCAATAAAAGGAATTACATATAAAATTGCTAAAAAAGTCTTCATTTTTAATTAATCCATAACCTTTTAGAAACTTGTTTTTCACTAATTTCTGTATTTTTTACCGCTGTAAACAAAAGAATTTCCCTCATTTTTATTCCCCAAGCTTTCCAATTTAATTCCTTCTCAAACTTTTTTCGTGAACTTATAGCCATACTATTTAATATTAATCGATAATCTAAAAGTAATTGTATTTTATCTACATAATCCTTTGGAGTAGCTTCAAAAGGTAACGCAAATCCATTTATACCATTTTCTATAATTGAAGTAACTCCACCAGTATCTGTGGTTATTACAGGTATACCATAAGCTGCCGCTTCACAAAAAACAATTCCATAACATTCTGCTCGTGTTGGTAAAAATAGAATATGGCTTTTATTCAAAATACTTATAAAAATTTCATTTTCTTTTTTGTCATTTTTATTTAAAAATGGAATTACTGTCATTTTAGGATGTTTTATTGGAGGAATGCAACCACATACAGTTAGAGAAACATTATACCCATTACTTAATAAAGTTTCAAAGGTTTTAAACATTATGTCTCCTCCTTTTCTTTTCCAATCAACTCCTAAAAAGAGTATATTAATTGTATTATTGAAGTCTTTTTTTATACTATGTTTTAAGGGAGTTATATCCATATTTGCACCAAAATTTACGGTAAAAACATTTTCTTTTACTGCTTTGTAATTATTTATTACATATTTGACTGCCCAATTTGATGGATAAACTTGTGTAAATGAATTATTTATTGCTAATTGCTCAATTAAATTTGCTTCTTTATAAGCTAAGCGAGAAATATTAGAAAAACTACTGTAATAGTTAGCTATTTGACCAAAGGAACTATCTGACAAATAGCAAATAGGAATTGTAGTTTTTAAATAAGCAATCTCGGTTGACGCAGCAGGAGCAAAAATAACATCAATGTTTTTATTTTTAAGTCTTCTATTAATTTTATAAGCATAATATTTACTTAGTAATTTACTATGATTTTTTTTGAATTTTTTAAAAAATAAAAGAAAATGAGTAAATGTAATTACTAATAGTGTTACTTTTAAAAGTATTGGTTTTTTTATTGGACCTAATGCGTAAACTTCCTCAAATTCATTTTTAAGAGATTCATACATTTTATAGTGTGTGCCAGACCAACTTTTTTTATCTAAAGGATTTTTTGCTGTCAAAAATCCAACTGTTAAGTTTTTATTCATCTTGTTAAATATTAAAAGTTACAGAAATCCCTTACCCAAAAAGTTTTATAATTGATAGGCGAAATAGAAGCCATATGATTTTTCTTTAATTTGAGGAATAAATGTTATGTTTTTTGATTTTTTGAATGGATTAAATTTTTTGAAAGGCTCAAAATGATACACTAATTTTGTTACTAGTATTCCAATACCTGCAGCAACTAAAACATCTGATAACCAATGTGCATTATTAACCATTCTAAAAGCTCCTGTTGTTGTTGCAAAAGCATAACCGCTATATGCAATTATCGGTTGTGTATCTTTGAATTCTTCATATAATACTGTAGCATTTGTAAAAGCAAAAGAAGTATGCCCCGATGGAAATGATTCTAACTTATCATCGCCATTGGGTCTTCTTTTATTAATACCTTTTTTTAATTTATACGTAATAAAATCGGAAATAATTATTGAAATCGTTAAGTTTTTAGTTTGATTAAACCAATGGTTTTTAGCTTTTAGACCAACTATATCTGCAAAATACATTTCAGCAATTGGAACATACCTTAAATAATTGTCTATAGGTAAATTATAATTATTTCCAACACCATTTCGCAATTCCTTTTGAAATTTCTTTTCAAAATGACTATTACTAATTACAACACCTAATCCAATTAAAGATGTAGGTACTATAAGTTCTTTCAGAAAACTTTTAGGTTTTAAAGTATCTTTTAAATAGGTAGTATTTGTTGTTAAAATTTGCCCTTGTAATGTGAGCATATTTAAACATAAGAGCATCAGAATTAAACAGTAGTATTTTTTCATTTTATTCTCTTTTTATTACGATTAATTCATATTAAAATATTCATTCATTATTTTGAAATATCCCATTGAATTCCTATTTGTATGGTATGGTACTTTGTATCTAAATGAGGTCCGAACCTAAATAAAGTCCAATGTCCAGAAGTATCAATAACTGTAGTTCCTACTGGGGCATTTGTATTATCCGCATCATGAGTTAAAATATATTTTGCTTCAACTAAACCTCTTAATCTTTTTGTAATTGGAATGGTAATACCACAAGTTGCTTGCAAACCCGATTTAATATCGGCTTGTTTTCCATGGTTTATTTCCGTTTTTACAACGCCATACCCAAAACCAAAATAACTATAGCTTTTATTAATAAATGAATTATCCTTGGTCTTTTTAAAAGGAAATCTGGTTCTCATCAGTCCCATAATAAAAACGCCTCCTCTAGATTGTTCAGTTGTGTTAAATTCAGGAATTTGATTTATTAAATATGTTTTTGCCGTACTGGTATGTTCCCATTTTAAATACTCTAAACGCAAACCAAATTTATGCTGCCAATATGTTAAATGTGCATTTTTTACAGTAGAGATATTACTAAAAACATAAGTTGTTTTTAAATATTGTGATAAATTCCCATTAGTGTCATATTGTTTAAATTTAAGATCTTGTCTTCCCGGAATTTGTACTCCATAAGAACCTCCAATAGAGAATTGGCTAAAAGCAGATTGAAGGGGTATTAGGAATAAACAAAAAACTGAAAATGTGGTGATTAATACTTTTTTATTTGGATTCATTTATATACTATTTAATTAAAAAGTAATTTGGGCATAAACGCCGTAGTTCTTATTATCTACAAAAGGAACTACAACTACTCCTTTCGTTTTTTTAAATGGATTAAAGTTTTTTAACGGTTTAATATAATAGACTAGTTGTGTAACTATAATTCCAACTCCAGCACCAACTAACACGTCAGACATCCAATGTTTATTATTTAGCATTCTAAACGAAGCTGTAGTGGTTGCAAAAGCATAACCACTATACGCTAAAAATGGCGAGGTTTCCTTAAATTCATTGTATAAAACAGTGGCATTTGTAAATGCCAAAGTGGTATGGCCGGACGGGAATGAATGTGGAGATCCGTTTGGTCGTGTTTTATTTGTAATTCTTTTTAAACTATGTGTTATAGCCGAAGAAATAAAATTGGAAATAAATAAATATTTGGTTTGATCGAACCAATGGTTTTTAGCTTTAATTTTAAAAGCATCTGCTACATACATTTCTGCTATTGGCATATATTGTAAATAATTATCTATTTTAAACTCATATGAATTCCCTACTTTGTTACGTAAATCTGTTTGAAATTTTTTTTCAAAATGACTATTATTAATTACAATTCCTAATCCAACTAAGCTCACAGGAAGGATACTTTTTTTAATAAAAGAACCTTTAATTATAGAATCATTTAGTTTATTGTTATGTAATGACTGACTATTTGCATTAAATAAATTAAAAACTAGTAAGCTTATAGTAATAAAAAATTTTGGAGGATTCATTTTTGTCTTTTAAAATTTAAGACAAACGTAAACGCCAAATTTGAAGAAAATTTGAATTTTAAAATTTCACTAAAAAAGTATGAAGATTATTGGTGTAAGAATAGGAAATTTCCCAATTATTTAAATCTGCAATTTTTTTAACAATTGCCAATCCTAAACCATTGCCTTTTTTAGAAGAATTTGATTTAGAAAATCGATTAAAAAGGGTTTTAGGATTAATAGCAGCTGCATTTCCTGTATTAGAAATAATTAATTTATGATCCATTAATTGTAACAAGATTTCACCATTTACAATATTATGCCTAATTGCATTTAAAAAAAGATTGCTAACTAAAATTTCTGTCAAAGTTAAATTTGCATTTATAGGAACCGCATTTTTTAAAGTTGTTTTAATAGTAATGTTTTTTAATGTGGCTTGTTCCTTAAAAAAATCTAATTGTTTTTCTATTAATTCTTTTATTTGAAAACTAGCTATTTCATCAAATTGGTTTCTGTCAATTTTTGATAGTAGCAATAAATTTTTGTTTAATTTAGTTAATTTATCCGTGTTTATATTTAGATTCTCTAACAAATCTGCCTGCCCTTTAGTAATATCTGAACGCTGCATTAACAACTCCAATTTACCTTTAAAAACCGCTATAGGAGTTTGCAATTCGTGTGCAGCATTTTCTACAAACTCACGTTGATTTTCATAAATAACACTATTTTTTTTAATCAGATTTTCAATGCTTTTATTCAACCGATTAAATTCTTCAGTAGAGGTCCTTATAAATTTAGGACTTCTGTTTTTATCAATTTCAAATTGTTCAATTTGATTTAAGGTTTGATAGAAAGGTTTCCATAAACGAATGGATAATTTTTTTGTTATATAAAAAAGTCCAAAAAGCATAAAAATAATTAATCCAAAAAAAAGTAACGCAATACTTAACATTAAATCTTCAGATTCAATTAAATTAATTTTAGAAGAAAAAGTATAAGGTTTTCCATCTATTATAATAGACGCATTTATTTCTCGATAAGGTTCCTTTTCCTTTTCTTCAGTATCATAATAAGACGTGTAAAATAAAGTATCGGAGTTTATCTTTTTATATTCCTTAATTTTAACATTTTTATTGAATTTATTCCAAAAAGAAATATCTGTATTTTTTAACTTAGGTAAGGTTATTTTAGTAAACTCAGCCTTACTATTTAATAAGGTCTCATCCACATTATTTATATAAAATTTATCTGCTAAAAAATAAAACAAAGGTGCAACAATTATAAATAGTATAACCGAATAAACAAGATAGACTTGTAGTGTTTTATGCAATAATTTTTTACTCATTTATCCATTTATATCCTAATCCGTAAACCGTTTTAATATAGTCATTGCACTTTGCGTGTTTAAGTTTTTTCTTTAAGTTTTTAATATGTGCATATACAAAATCATGATTATCTAACATATCGGCCATATCTCCTGAAAGGCATTCTGCAATTGCACTTTTAGATAATACACGAGTTTTATTACCAATAAAATACAATAATAAATCCATTTCTTTTTTAGTAAGTTCAACTATAAAGTTGTTTACTTTTACCGATTTAGAAAGTAAATCTATTTGTATTTCATTAAAAACTACAGTATTATTACCATCAAATTTTTTACGCCTAATTAAAGCCTGAACTCGAACTAATAATTCTGATAAATGAAATGGTTTTGTAAGATAATCATCCGCACCCAAATTAAATCCTTCAATTCGAGTTTCTAAGGTTTCTCTTGCCGAAAGAATAATGACACCCTCTGTTTTGTTCTGCTTTTTTAGTTCACTTAAAATCTCAAACCCATCTCCATCTGGCAACATCAAATCTAATAAAATAGCATCATATTCATAATTTGAAATTTTATCAATTGCAGTATTTACCGTAGAAACCCATTCGCAAACAAATTCATTTACATTCAAATATTGCTGAATGCTTTTTGCTAATTCTGGTTCGTCTTCTATAAGTAATAATTTCACTTTACAAGAATATCTTTAAATTTAGAATAAAATTAGAATTTAAGAATATTAATATTCTAGAACTGTAAATTGCAACTCTAACGGTTTTAAATGTTCTATTAATTGAGGAATTAAGTCATTCCCCACCAAAAGATAAATTTCAGAAAAATTACGAGTACGTTCTTCTAAACTTTGGTTTGGAAATAATTCGTTCTGCAACCATTTAATTCTATCAACTATATCTGAATATTTACGTTTTTCAGCCTTTAACAATCGTTTTTCTAAATTATTAAGCCCTTTAAGTTGTTTTTTTTCTTGAGCATTTACAGCTCCTAAAAAGGAATAATCCGTTTGTTTAGCAACTTCTTTTAACAACTTAAATTGTTTTTCTAAAAATTCTTTTTGAGTAGAAAAATCGATTTCAACTTTAGAAATTTCCTTTATTTTTTGGCTTACTAAAACATCTTGCTTTTTAAATAAATTGGAAATTGAAATACCTAACTTTTGTAGTTTTTCCATTTGTTTACTTGAAATAAACAATGCTGAATTTCGTAATAAAAGCACTGGAAATGTGACCTTTACTTTTTCAAAATAATTTTTAAGCTGAAACCAATATGCCAGTTCTCCTCCACCTCCAATATAGCATAAGTTTGGTAAAATAGTTTCTTGATAAAGTCCTCTCATTAAAACATTTGGGCTAAATCGTTCTGGATAATTGTATAATTCTTCTAAAATTTCATCTTTAGTAAAAACTAAATTTGTTTGATTTATTTTATAGCAATTTTCTTCAAAAATTATACGTTCTCGTATAGTATCTTTTAAATAAAATAAGTTAATTTCTCTTGGATTTACTTGAATTTTATAGGAATATTTTTTTAGTTGTTCATTGGTATTTGTAACTTCATTAAATGAAGTTTGATGCAATAATTCATCTTCAATTATTGGAATAAATTGTTTTTTTAATGCATTATTATCTCCATCTATAATAACTAAACCATACTTTCCAAAAAGCTCGTTAACCAAAAATCTTGTAGCAGCTACTAAGTTTGTGTGGTTTAAATATGCATTTTTAAATAACTCATTTAAATATTGTTCATTTTTAGAAGTTCCTAACAGCTCTGAAAACTCTTTATAAACTTTATCAAAATTTGTTGTTTTCAACCTGCCAACGGCACCACTACTTTCTCTATCCCATTTAATTTTATTCTCTTTAAAATTAAAATAATTAATTTCTTCAAAATCATGATCCTCAGTTGCCATCCAATAAACAGGCACAAAATTATAATTGGGATAGGCATCTTTTAGTTGTTTTGCCAAATTAATAGCAGATACAATTTTATATAGAAAATATAATGGACCAGTAAAAATATTTAATTGATGCCCTGTGGTTATAGTAAACGTTTTATCGTCTCCTAAAAGTTTAATATTTCTCTGAGTAAGTTCACTTATATTTAGTTTTTTATATTGGCTATCTAATACTTTTACTAAAGTCTTTCTAGTTTCCGATTTAAAAGACAATTGTTTTAATTCTAGTTGTTTTTTAAACCCCTCTAAATCTGGAAAATTTCCATAAAAGTTATTTAGCTCGGCAGTTTGCTTTAAATAATCTGTTACTATTTTAGAAAAATAGCCAGTATTTTTATACGAAATACCTTGAACTTTCATAATCTATTATTCTTTTCTTTGAAATAAAGTGTATACAAATTCTCTTGGATTTCCAGAAGGTTGAAAATACGTGTAATTAAACGTTTTTAGTAACTTAAACTCATTACCTAAACGCTCTTGTAACATAGCAGCATTGTAATTAAACACTGGTAAACCACTACATTTTTTAGCACCTTCTAAGTTAAATTCAGAAAGAATAACAAAACCTCCTTTTTTAACTGCTGATTTCACTAAATTAAAATAGTTTTTTTGTTGCTCTTCTGTAGTAAAAAAATGAAGCACAGCTCTATCATTCCACAAATCAACATTTTTTAGGTGGTTTAATTCTTTTGGGTTAGTTAAATCATCTATGATAAAATTAACTTCTGCATTTTTTGGAATGGTGATATTTTTATTCAACTCTGCCAAAGCTACTGATGAAATATCGTTAACAACTATGTTTGTATATCCATGCTTTAACAAATCATTAATTAACGTGGTTGCACCAGCACCTGCATTAAATAACAATGCATCTTTTGGCAAGTTGCATTCTTCAATTAAATTAAAAGATTGAATTGATTTTTCTTCGTACCAACCCAAACTTGTTAATGGATTTTTTTGATATGCATTATTCCAATGAAGTTGATAATTAAAATCTTCCGATTGATTTTTAGTATTTTCATCCATTATTTTATAGTTGTAAATTGTTTAGCAATGTACCGTTTTTGATTGTTTTTCGAAAATACAGAAAAAGGTTATTTTTATCCTTTAAAAAAACTTAAAATGATGTTAATCTTTTATAGGTTCTCCATATAAATCAAACTCAGTTGCGGAAGTAATTTTTATTTGTACAAATTTACCTACTTGCACATAATGCTCTGCTGCATCAATTAACACTTCATTATCTACATCAGGAGAATCAAATTCAGTTCTTCCAATAAAATAAGCACCATCCTTTCTATCCACAATACATTTGAAAATTTTACCTACTTTTTCTTGATTTAGGTTATATGAAATTTGACTTTGCAAATCCATAATTTCATTAACACGTTGTTGTTTTACTTCTTCAGGAACGTCATCAACCAAATTATAGGCATGTGTGTTTTCTTCATGAGAATAAGCAAACGCTCCTAAACGTTCAAAACGCATTTCCTGCACCCAATTTTTTAATTCCTGAAAAGCTTCTTCTGTTTCTCCTGGATAACCTACAATTAAAGTAGTTCTAATTGCCATATCTGGTACAGATTTTCTAAATGCTGCAATTAAATTAGTTGTTTTTTCATGCGATGTTCCTCTTCGCATAGATTTTAAAACTTCATCATTAATATGTTGCAGTGGAATATCTAAATAATTACAAACTTTAGGTTCCTTATTAATTACTTCCAAAACATCTAAAGGAAATCCTGTTGGGAATGCATAATGCAAACGAATCCACTCAATACCATCAATTTTCACCAATGCTTTTAATAAATCAGCTAAAGCTCTTTTTTTATAAATATCTAATCCGTAATAGGTTAAATCCTGAGCAATTAAAATAAGTTCTTTTATTCCTTTTTTTGCTAATTTAGTAGCTTCAGTTACCAAATCTTCTATTGGTGTAGAAACATGTTTTCCACGCATTAAAGGTATTGCACAAAAAGAACAAGGACGATCACATCCTTCTGCAATTTTTAAATAAGCATAATGTGTTGGTGTGGTTGTTAAACGCTCTCCTATTAATTCGTGCTTATAATCTGCTTCTAAAACTTTTAATAAATTGGGTAAATCATGAGTGCCAAAATATTCGTCAACATTTGGAATTTCTTTTTGTAAATCTGGCTTATATCGTTCACTTAAACAACCTGTTACATAAACTTTATCTACTTCACCTTCTTCTTTTTTTGCAACGTAATGTAAAATAGTATTGATAGATTCTTCTTTGGCGTCTCCAATAAAACCACAAGTATTAATTACAACAATATTACCTTCATCATTTTCATCTTCATGAACTACATTTTTTTGGTTTGCTTTTAATTGTCCCATCAACACCTCACTATCGTAAACATTTTTAGAACAACCTAAAGTTACCACGTTTATCTTATTTTCTTTCTTAGCTTTAGTTCTCATCTCTTATATTTGGAGCGCAAAAGTACTAATTTTCATTTTGATAGTGTACAATTACCTATATTCATTATTTATAATTTTCTGGCAACTTCCTAACCCTTGTAAGTTTTTCAAAAGCGTAACCTAATTGTAGTAATTTTTGTTCTTGGAAAGGTTGAGATATAAATGTTAAACTAATTGGCTCTCCAGTTTTTTTGTATCCCATTGGAACAGTTAAACAAGGATATTTAGCAACAGCTGCATATCCTGCATAATAATTATTAATGGATAAAATTGCATCTAAATTGTATGCATCCATAGGTGTTTTAAAGTATTTTACTCCATTAGCATGTAATTGCTCTTTTACAGTATTAAAGGTTTTTGTTGAAGTTGTGTCTAACACTATTCCATCAAATAATTGTTGACCATAAGGAGCTCTATTTAAACTATCTAACAGATTTAAATTTATTACATCTTGAACTGATTTTATAGACACATTTTTATCTGCATAATTTTTAAGATAGTTAGGTAAATCGTTTTTCATATCAATATTTAACAATGTTAAAAAACCATTTAATTCAACTTGTGGAGGATCAAACTCTATAATTTCAGCACCTGCATTCTTTAATTTATTAATAGTTACTTTATAAATTGAATCGTTTAATAATTGTTTTATAACTCCAAATCTTTTCCCTTTTAAGGTAGCTGAATTTAAACCTTCCAAATAATTAATTTGTTGATTATGCCCTTTTGTTGCACTATCTTTAACATCCTCTCCGGTCATAGCAGCAAGAAAAATAGCATTATCTATTACATTTTTAGTCATTGGACCTGGTGTATCTAAAGTGCTTGAAATAGGAACAATTCCTGTTCTACTTAACAAACCTACCGTTGGTTTTAGTCCAACTACTGAATTTTGACTTGAAGGTGATAAAATTGAACCTGAGGTTTCTGTCCCAACGGCAACAACTGCATAATTTGCTGCAACACCAACACCACTACCTGAACTTGAACCACCAGTTTCAAATATTTTTCGACCATAAGGGTTTAAGGTTTGCCCGCCAATAGCGCTATATCCCACAGGACAATCGCTACAAAAATAATATGCCCATTCACTTAAATTTGCTTTTCCTAATATTAAAGCTCCGTGCTCTTTTAACTTTGTAACAATAAATGCATCCTCTGTATTTTTATTATCTTTTAAAGCATAAGCACCTGCTGTAGTTGGCATTTCCTTTGTGTCTATATTGTCTTTTAAAAGAACTGGTAATCCGTATAATGTATTAATTATATTATCAGGTCTGTTTTTATCTTTTTCTTTTGCTTCAGCAATAATATTAGGATTTAACGCAATAATACTATGTAAAGCTAAATCGTTATTACTTTCAAATTTTCTAATTCTATATAAGTAAAATAAAGCTATTTTTTCATACGTTAACTTACCTTCAGTCACTGATTTTTGTATGGAAGGGATATCTTGTTCAATAAGCAAAGGTTTTAACTTATTGTAATCTTCTTCTGAGAAATAAGCTAAATCATTTTCAAATGGTTTAAAAACTTCATTCATATCTAAATATTTAGATTGAATGAGTTTAAATCTCATTCTATTTATTTTGTGATTTTGTTGTGCTTCAATTTCTGAAGTTTCATTATATTTTTTAAAAACTACTGGTAATTCTTTCTTTTTACAAGAAGTTGCTAATACTACAAATACGATTAAAAATAAGGTTTTTTTCATTGGAAGAATATTTTGACTAAGATATATAAAAAAAACCTTTTATAAACTTTATAAAAGGTTTTCAAATATAGTATATTATGTTAATTAATTAAAAAACGAATCGACAAATTCAATTTTGTTAAATACTTGTAAATCATCAATTCCTTCCCCAACTCCAATATATTTTACAGGAATTTTAAATTCATCGGAAATACCAATAACAACTCCTCCTTTTGCCGTACCATCTAATTTAGTAACAGCTAATGACGTAACTTCCGTAGCTTTAGTAAATTGCTTAGCTTGTTCAAAAGCATTTTGACCTGTAGAGCCATCTAAAACTAACAAAACATCATGAGGTGCATCCTCAACTACTTTTTGCATTACACGTTTAATTTTGGTTAACTCGTTCATTAAATTAACCTTATTATGCAATCTTCCTGCAGTATCAATAATAACAACATCTGCATTTTGTGCTACCGCTGATTTTAACGTATCAAACGCTACCGATGCAGGATCGCTTCCCATTTCTTGACGAACAATAGGAACTCCTACTCTATCTGCCCAAACTTGTAACTGATCTATTGCTGCAGCTCTAAAAGTATCTGCTGCTCCTAAAACTACTTTTTTACCGTTTTTAGTAAATTGAGAAGCAAGTTTTCCAATAGTTGTAGTTTTTCCAACTCCATTAACTCCAACAACCATTATTACATAAGGTTTTTTTTGGTTAGGAATAGTAAAATCTGTTTCATTACCTGCATTAGTTTCTGCTAAAAGCCCTGCTATTTCTTCCCTTAAAATTATATTTAATTCATCCGTTCCTAAATATTTATCTTTAGAAACACGTAGTTCTATACGTTCAATAATTTTAAGCGTAGTATTAACTCCAACATCCGAAGAAACTAAAATTTCTTCTAAATTATCTAATACATCATCATCTACTTTAGATTTTCCTGCAACAGCTTTAGATAATTTTGAAAAAAAAGAAGATTTAGTTTTCTCTAGTCCTTTATCTAAGGTTTCTTTTTTTTCTTTGGAAAAAATTTTTTTAAACAAACTCATTTTTCTAGTATTTAATAGTATAAATATAAAAAAGAAAAGCTACTTTCATTAGTTTTGAAAGTAGCTTTATATGGTTATTAAGAACAAATATTATTTTTTGCTCAAAAAGTCTTTTACGTTTGCAGGATCCATAATAGCTTCAACAAAAGTATAAGCTCCTGTTTTTGGAGATTTCACCATTTTAATAGCTTTGGTTAATCTTTTTGATCCTGTTTGTAACGATGCTACTGATTTCTTTGCCATGTTCCTATATTATTTAATTTCTTTATGAACAGTCATTTTTTTCAAGATAGGATTGAATTTTTTAATTTCCATTCTATCAGGAGTGTTCTTTTTATTTTTAGTTGTAATATATCTTGAAGTACCTGGCATACCACTTGCTTTATGCTCTGTACACTCTAAAATCACTTGGATTCTATTACCTTTACTCTTTGCCATTTCTTAATAATTATTTTTTTAAAAAACCTTTTTCTCTTGCTTCTTTAAGAACTGCAGAGATTCCTTTTTTATTAATATTCTTTAATGCAGAAGTAGCTACTTTTAAAGTAATCCATTTATCTTCTTCAGGAATATAAAAACGCTTTTTAATTAAGTTAGCGTCAAATTTTCTTTTTGTTCTATTCAATGCGTGAGAAACATTGTTTCCAACCATTGCTTTTTTTCCAGTAAGTTCACAAACTCTTGACATATTTCTTTACCTTTATTAGTGTAATCTCAAACGAGATGCAAAATTATAATAATCCATCTAAATACACAAACTTATTTTACTCCTTTTTTAAAATTTCTTCTTTTAACATTTCTAAAGCTTTATTTGAAGCTCTTTCAATTACTTTTTCGCGAGGTTTTCCAAAATAAAATTCCTTTGTTATTACACCCTTTGGAGTAGCAATTGCAATAAAAACTGTTCCAACTGTTTTATCTGTTGCATCAGTTGTTGGACCCGAATTCCCTGTGGTAGCAATAGCATAATTAGTTTTAAACTTTTGCTGTATAGATTTTGCCATTGCTGTGGCAACCTCTGCGCTAACTACAGAATATTTATCAATTAATTCTTTGTCTATTTTTAATTCGTTTAATTTTATAGCAACATTATATGAAACAATAGAACCTATAAAATATGCCGAAGCTCCTGGTACTGAAGTAATTTTATGTGCAATATTACCACCTGTACAACTTTCGGCTGTTGCAATAGTTTGTTTATTTTTGGTCAATAATTTACCTATTGCCACTTCAATAGTTTCAGAATCTTCAAAACCTACAATAATTTCAGGAATTATTTTTACTAGTTTTTGAACTTCGTTTTCTACTTTAAGCTCAAGTTCTTTTTTATCATTTCCTTTTGCAGATAAACGTAATCTAACTCTTCCAAAAGAAGGCAAATATGCTAATTTTATAAATTTTGGTAAATTATTTTCCCAATCCTCAATTTTTGCTGCTAATACGCTCTCTCCCATTCCATAAGTTTGAATGGTTTTATGAATTATATAGTTTAATTTGAAAGTTTCTTTTAATTTTGGTAATACTTCATTTTTCATTAGCCCTTTCATTTCATAGGGAACTCCAGGTAATGAAATTACTACTTTATTATTTTGATAAAACCACATTCCTGGTGCAGTGCCTAACTCATTTTTTAATGGAATACATTTTTTAGGAACTAACGCTTGATTTTTATTTACTTCGGTATAGGGATAATTGATTTTTGCGAACATCTTTTTTATATGTTCAACAATTTCATCATTTAAAACTAATGTATCTTTAAAATAAGTTGTTAAGGTATGTTTAGTAATATCGTCTTTAGTTGGCCCTAATCCTCCAGTAATAATTACTATATCAACATTATTTTGAGCTTCTTTTAATGCTTTTAAAATATGTTCTCTTTCATCTTGAATAGAAGTTATTTGATATACAGAAACTCCTATTTTATTAAGTTCTTCTGCAATCCATTTTGAATTTGTATCTAATATTTGACCAATTAAGATTTCATCTCCAATAGTAATTATTTCCGCTTGCATTTTTATAATTATTTGGGCTGTAAATGTACAAATTAGCACGCAACCTTTTACACAAATTTGCATCTTATGTTTAAAGAAGAAAAAGTAACCTAAAAAAATTAAAAGCCCATGAACTCAGTCCTCAATTTTAGCGATAGCGAACTTTTAGAAAAAATTGAAAATTGCTCTTTAAGTCCAAAATTATTTACCCATAAAACTATGTTAAGGCTTTCATGGATTTTAATTAAAAAATATGGCATGGATGAAGCTGTTGAAAAAACTATTGAAATTAAAGAAAACTATTTCAAAAATGCATTAAACAGTAACAAATTCAACAAAACATTAACAAAAGCATACACTGAGATTTTGTATTTTTTTATGCAAAAATCGCCTAAATCTGATTTTGAAAAGTTACTAAAAGAATTTCCTAGATTATTATTTAACTTTAAAAAATTAGTGAAAACACATTATGGCTATGATATTTTAAAAGAGCACAGAAAAGAAGAGCCAAATACTAATCGCCAAATTTTATTTACTTTTTAAGTTGTTATTTAATTTTAACGCTAAAAAATTGTTGGTTTTCAATAGCACCAATTAACACATCATTTTCTTCAACTTTACCAACTCCTGCAGGAGTTCCTGTAAATAAAACATCTCCTTTTTTTAGCGTAAAAAATTGTGAAACGTAGGCTATTAATTCATCTATTTTCCAAAGCATAGCATTAGTATTTCCATTTTGAACAACTTGATCGTTTTTTTGTAATGTAAAATTTAAATTATTTAAATCGCCTAAACTTTCTTTTGTTACAAAATTTCCAATTACAGCACTTCCATCAAATGCTTTAGCTTTTTCCCAAGGCAATCCTTTTTCTTTGCAATTTGCTTGAATATCTCTAGCTGTAAAATCAATACCTAAACCTATTTCATCATAATATTTATACGCAAATTTTTGATCAATATATTTACCTACTTTACAAATTTTAACTAATATTTCTACCTCATAATGTACATCATTAGAGAAAGGTGGAATAAAAAATGGTTGTCTGTTAGCTAAAATTGCAGAATCTGGCTTTAAAAATATTACTGGATTTTTTGGTTTTTCGTTTTCTAATTCTTCAATATGTTTGGCGTAATTACGTCCAATGCAAATTATTTTCATAAAGTTGTGGTGGTTTATTTTGTTATCAATGTAATTCTATTTTTTATTCCTTGATTAAGGAATCCATTTTTTCTCAAAGTTTGGTTTTCGTTTTTCTAAAAAAGCATTTCTTCCTTCTTTAGCTTCATCCGTCATATATGCTAAACGAGTTGCTTCACCTGCAAAAACCTGTTGACCAACCATACCATCATCCGTTAAATTCATCGCAAATTTTAACATTTTAATAGAAGTTGGTGATTTAGCCAATATTTCTTGCGCCCATTCATAAGCGGTATCTTCTAGTTCTTTATGAGGAATAGCTGCATTTACCATTCCCATTTCATACGCTTCTTGTGCAGAATAATTTCTTCCTAAGAAAAATATTTCACGTGCTTTTTTTTGTCCAACCATTTTAGCTAAATAAGCCGACCCATAACCTCCATCAAAACTGGTAACATCGGCATCGGTTTGTTTAAAAATAGCATGTTCTTTACTTGCTAAAGTTAAATCGCAAACCACATGCAAACTATGTCCGCCTCCAACTGCCCAACCTGGAACCACAGCAATTACAGCTTTTGGCATAAAACGAATTAAACGTTGAACTTCTAAAATATTTAAACGATGATAACCATCCTCTCCAACATAACCTTGATGACCACGTGCTTTTTGATCTCCACCGCTACAAAATGAATACACACCATCTTTAGTAGAAGGTCCTTCCGCAGAAAGCAATACAACTCCTATAGAGGTATCTTCTTGTGCATCGTAAAAAGCATCGTATAATTCTTTGGTGGTTTTTGGTCTAAAAGCATTTCTAACATTCGGTCTGTTAAAAGCAATGCGTGCAACACCATTACATTTTTTATACGTTATATCTTCAAATTTTTTGACTGTTTTCCAATTTATTTTTTCCATTTCAATAAAAATTAAAGTGTAAAAATAACGCATTTTAATGGGTAAAAAAAAGGATTACACAAAAGAATGCTTTATGCAAATTACTATAAATAACAATTCAAAAACGCATAAAATATCTAGTAGATTATTATTTAAAATTTGAGTAGTTTTGCCTTATGGTAAAGGAAATTCAATTACGAATAAATCTGAATGAAGAAAAGCAAGCTGACATTTTAATCAAAAAGTCCGCTAATAATTTACATATTGAGGAATCTGAAATTTCTGCGGTAAAAATCCTTAGAAAATCTATTGATGCTAGAAAAGTTGTAATTGTTTTTAATTATAAAGTAGCGGTTTATATTAATGAAAAACTACCTGAATCTTCCATTTATACTTTTAATTATAAAGATGTTTCTGCAGCAAAAGAAGTTCATATTATTGGATTTGGACCTGCCGGAATGTTTGCTGCACTACGTTGTATTGAATTAGGATACAAGCCAATTGTTTTAGAAAGAGGAAAAAAAGTAAACGAAAGAAGACGTGATTTACGTGCTATTAATCAGTTTCATGAAGTTAATGAAGATTCTAATTATTGCTTTGGTGAAGGTGGCGCCGGCACTTATTCTGATGGCAAATTATATACTAGAAGTTTAAAGAGAGGAAATGTTCGCAGAATTTTTGAAAATTTAGTTTTTCACGGAGCAACCGAACAAATTTTAATTGATGCTCATCCACATATTGGCACAAATAAATTACCCAGACTAGTTAAAAACATTCGTGAAACTATTTTAAAATATGGAGGTGAAATTCACTTTGAAAGTAAAGTAACTGATTTCAACATTAAAGATAACAAACTAAAATCCATCACATTACAAAACGGAAAAGAACTTAATGTTAAAGCAGTTATTTTAGCAACTGGGCATTCCGCTAGAGATATTTATTATCTATTGTATAAAAAAAATATTGCACTTAAAGCAAAATCATTTGCAATGGGAGTTCGTGTAGAGCACCCGCAACAAATTATAGATTCTATTCAATATCACTGTAAAGGAGAAAGAGATGAAATATTACCAGCCGCTTCTTATAGCCTTGTACATCAAGTAAATGAACGGGGAGTTTATTCATTTTGTATGTGTCCAGGTGGTTTTATTGTTCCTGCAGCAACTGCTAATGGAGAAATTGTAGTTAATGGAATGTCGCCTTCTAAAAGAAATAATAAGTTTGCAAATTCAGGTATTGTAGTAGAAATTAATGCAGAAAAAGATTTATATAAATACGAACAATTTGGAGTTTTAAAAGGTTTAGAATTTCAAAAAGATTTAGAAAAAATGGCTTTTAATGCTGGTGGAAGAACTCAAACTGCACCTGCACAACGCTTAACTGATTTTGTTGAAGGACGTTTATCAAATGATTTAAACCTAACTTCATATCAACCAGGACTTAAATCAGCTCCATTACATTCCCTATTGCCTAAAATTATTGGAGGACGATTACGAAAAGGATTTGCCGCTTTTGGGCAAAAAATGCATGGATTTTATACCGAAGAAGCTAACATAGTTGGTGTAGAATCTAGAACATCTTCTCCTGTTAATATTCCGAGAAAGGAAAATTTAGAACATCCACAAATTGAAGGTTTGTTTCCTTGTGGCGAAGGTGGTGGTTATGCTGGAGGTATTGTTTCTGCGGCTATGGATGGCGAACGATGTGCTGAAGCTGCAATTCAAAAGTTTCAAAATTAACGGTGTTTTTACACTATAAATTTAAATTTCTCGTTTTATTTTAAATTCGCAAAACTATTTTATTTTTGTTTAGCTTTGACTTTTATTAAAAAACTATTTAATTTTAGACAATGAAATTTACCTCACTAAAAAGCATTTTCTTTTATCTAATACTATTTATTACCAACTATAGTTTTTCTCAAAATATAACTCTCAAAAAGTTTGATTCCAGAGAATTAGGAAATGAAAGATATTTAAAAGTTTATATTCCTGATAGTTACAAAACAGATTCTACTAAAGTTTATCCATTAACAATTGTTTTAGATGCCGAATATTTGTTTGATGTTTATGTAGGCAATTCTATTTTATTTGCAAAAAAGGACAAAGCTCCAGAACAAATTATTGTAGGTATAAACCAAAACCAGTTTGATGAACGCTACAAAGATTGCTCCTATCGAAAGGAAAATAGTTTACCTACAGCTGATGGAGAAGCATTTTATCGGTTTATAAAAAGTGAATTAATCAGCTATTTTGAAGAGAATTATAGAATATCACCTTTTAAAACTATTGTAGGAAACACATTAACTGCAAATTTTATCAATTATTTTTTAGTAGAAGATTATCCTACTTTTAATGCTTTTATTAATATAAATCCATACTATGCAATGGATATTCCAACTATGTTGCAGCAAAAAGCAACTACTTTAAAAGATGAAAATAGGTATTATTATGTTAGTAACGGAAATTATAATTCTGCGAAAAGAGAAAATAGTATAAAAAACACCAATTTAATTCTTAAAAATATAGACAATCCAAAGTTTATTTATAAATACAATTATTTTGATAATAGCACTAAAACTGCTTCTATTGGAGAATCTATTCCAAATGCTTTAGCTTTTATTTTTAAAATGTATGCCGCAATTTCTAAAGAAGAATTTGATAAAAACATTAAAGATTTATCTCCTCCAGATGCTATTGCTTATTTAGAAAATAAATATGTGGAAATTGAATACTTGTTTGGAAGTAATTTAAAAATTAGACCTCAAGATATTTTTGCTATTGAGCCTATAATTTTAGACAAAGAAAACGGAGATTATTTAAAGAATTTTGGAGAAATGATTAATAAATTATATAAAGATTCTCCAATTGGCGACTATTATATTGGTAGATATTATGAAACAGGCGGCAAATTAAAACAAGCCCTAAAATATTATAAAAATGGCTATATGAAATTACCAGAAGATGATCCAAATGCCGATGGCTATTACAAAAATATTGAACGTGTGCTACAAAAAAGAGATGGCACTTATATTGAACAAAACCCAAAAAACTAAATTAATAATGAAACGACAACTATTTTCAATTGCTTTTTTAGCAATAACTCAACTATTTTTTGCTCAAGAAGGTAATGTAGTTAATGTAAAAATACCAACTGCGCAAAAATATATATTTACACCAGTTATTGATATTGAAGCTTCCAGTGTTAAAAACCAAGGCTATACAGGAACTTGCTGGAGCTTTTCTACAACTTCTTTTCTTGAATCTGAAATTTATAAAAATACTGGAAAAAACATCGATATTTCTGAAATGTATACGGTTAGGAATACCTACCCTATTAAAGCTTGGGATTATGTAATGCGACAAGGTAAAACTCAGTTTGACGAAGGAGGTCTTGGACATGATGTACTTAATTCTGTTAGTAAATATGGGTTAGTTCCTCAAAGTGCTTTTTCAGGTTTAATAAATGGAGAAACTAATTATAATCATTCAAAAATAGTTCCTGAACTAAAAAAAGTATTAGATGCTTATATAAAAAATGACAAACATTCTAAACATCCTAATTGGAAAAAAGAAATAGATTCTATTTTAAACGTTACTATAGGAAAAGTGCCAGAAAAATTTATGTATGATGGTGTTTACTATACACCAAAATCGTTTTTAAAAATGACAGGAATTAATCCTAATGATTATGTAACTTTAACTTCCTTTTTACAACAACCATTTTACACTAAGTTCATTTTGAATATACCAGACAATTTTGCAAATGGTAGTTTTTATAATTTACCTATGGATGAATTAGTAAAAGCAGTAGATACTGCCTTAAAAAAGGGATATACTTTAGCTATAGATTGTGATGTTTCAGAAAAAACATTCTCACAAAAATATGGTGTAGCTGTTGAGCCTAAAAATATTGCTGACAATACAAAATCGATGACTTATATTGTAACTGAGAAAAAAATTACTCCAGAATATAGACAAGAAGAGTTTGAAAATTATGATACCACAGATGATCACTTAATGCATATTGTTGGTTTAGTTAAAGACCAAAATAATAATGAGTATTATAAAGTAAAAAATTCTTGGGGAACTACTGGAGATCGTATTGGTAATGGTGGTTATGTTTATATGAGTAAAGCTTACTTTAAATTAAAAACAATTTCGGTTTTAGTAAATAAGAAAGGGTTAGACAATACCACAAAAAAAGAGTTGAAAATTTAACTTTCAATAAAAAATAAAAAAAGGCGTTTTTAAACGCCTTTTTTTATTTAAAGAAAAATTTACTGTTGAATCAATTTTATTCCTTCTTCTGAAATAGTTATAAGTTTTTGTTTAAACAAACCTCCAATTGCTTTTTTAAAAGCTTTTTTACTCATTCCTAATTTATATTTTATATCGTCAGGAGAACTTTTATCGCTTAAGTCAATAAAACCCTCATTTTGTCTTAATGCATTTAAAATAATAATTTCATTTTTAACTATAGTTTGCTTAAATCCAAGTGGTTGCAAACTAACATCTAACTTTTCATCCTCTCTGATTTTTTTAATATATCCAACTAATTTTTGTCCTTCTTCAATTTTTTGATAAAGTTCATTTTTATATAATAATCCTTCATATTCCTGATTTACTAAAACTGTAAAACCAATATTAGTACTTCTTCCAACTATTAAATCAACTTTATCTCCTACTTTTAATTCCATTATTATATTTTTAAATTCTTAAAATATGCTTTTAAAATTTTATCATTTACCTCTGTTGGAGTTTGAATTTCTAATAATTTTGGTTTCTCTGAGTGATGATAAAATGTAACTAAATTTTCTTTAACTTCTTTTTCAGAACTTGCAACTTGATACTCAAAATTAAACATTTTACATAAATGCTCCGCTGTTAAATTGTGTGGTGTTTCAAAATACTGCAAGGCATTTGTTGTACTTGGTCCCGGAATAAATTTAAAAATTCCTCCGCCTCTATTGTTAATCAAAATGATTCTAAAATTTGCAGGAATATAATTATTCCAAAGCGCATTACTATCGTAAAAAAAGCTAATATCACCTGTTATAAAAACGGTATTAAGTTTACTAGCAAAAGCCGCTCCAACTGCAGTACTTGTTGCCCCATCAATACCGCTTGTTCCTCTATTACAAAAAACCGATAATGTTTTATTAATATCAAATAATTGCGAGTACCTAATTATGGAACTATTGCTAAGTTGTAATTGAGAATTATCTGGAATACTTGCTAAAATTTGACTAAAAACTTTTAAATCCGAAAAATCACAGTTACCTATAAACTCTTGATGTTTTTTTAAACGAATTTCCTTTTTATGTAACCAAAAATGTTGATAATTACTTTCTGTTGATTTGGTTAAAAAGAAAAATTGACTAAAAAATAAGGTAGGTGTAACTTTAAAATGATGCTCTAAACATAAAAATGTATTTAGTGCTGTTTTTGAATCTACGTGCCAATGATGATTTGGTTTGTATTTTCTTAAATGCTGTTTTATTTTTTTAGAAACAATTAAACCGCCTAGAGTTAGCAAAATTTCAGGTTGAAATTTTGCTAATTCATCCTCAACAAAAGGGAAAATTAATTTATCAATACTATTAATAAATTTAGAATTCCAAACGTTTGCTGTGTTTTCAATTAAAACCAATACAGAAGGATCTTTTACAAGATGTTCTAATTGAATTTGTAAAAGCTCATCGGGATAATGTGCTCCAACAATAACCATTTTTTTTGATGAAGCATTCCAAATAGTTGCATATTTTTGAAGTTCATCAACTTCTAAAGGAATTTCGTTTAATAAACTTTTGGATAACTTTTTACTTTCTATATCTATGTTTTCTTCTTTAACAATTTCTTGTTCTGTTTCATACAAGGGCTCATCAAAAGGAACATTAATATGCACAGGTCCATTTTGTTTTACAGCTGTTTCCAAAGCTTTTTCACAATGTATTCTATCCTCGTCATATCCTAAATTTGCACTAAACAAAATATGATTTTTAAAAACATTTTCTTGTCGAATAGTTTGACCATCTCCAATATCAATTAAATGCAAAGGTCTATCTGCAGAAATAACAACTAATGGTATATTACTATAAAATGCTTCTGCAATTGCTGGATAATAATTTAATAAAGCCGAACCAGAAGTACAAACTAAAGCAACAGGTTTTTTAGTTTGTTGCGCAATTCCAAGTGCAAAAAAGGCAGCACTTCGCTCATCAACAATTGATAAAGCTTCTATTTTTTTAGAGTTTGCTAGTTCAATAATTAATGGGGCATTTCTTGAACCTGGTGAAATTACAGCCTTTTCAATTTTGAATTTTTCGCAATTTTTTACCACTAATTGGGCTAATTTATTTTTAGATTGTTGTGGCATTTATTATTTAATTAAAGTGCAAAGTTACATAAAGTTTATACTTATTATATTTTTATTTTTTTGTTTAGCTTAACTTGATAATTATCATTTTAATTTTATAAAATTTACTATAATTTTAATTTATAAAATTAAAAACCTTGATTAAGTTAACTGCTTTATTATTAGTACTTTTTGTTACGGCATTTGGGGCTGTTTTTTTAGTTACACTTTCCACAAAAAAACTTAAAAACAGGTTATTATTAGGATTCTTTTTTTTAATTAGTTTTTTAGTTTTTTTCGGAAATTTTTTGGCTTTCTACAATTATTGGCAAATTGTACATTATTACGATTTTATTTTTCTAGCAGCGCTTTTAGCTTTTTATCCATCTTACTATTTGTACCTTTTTAGCGCTTTTAATTTTAAAATTGTTAAAGCAAAATGGATTTATCATTTTATTCCATCTATATTAATAGCTATAATAATGATAGTTGCTTCTATTATTGCTAAACCAGAAGACTTTCAAATTTATATAAATAATAACATTTATGGAACAACATTAACAACAAAACCTGCAAATACATTAGATCTTATTTATGATTTAGGAAGGATAATTCATCTTTTACAAATAGTTTTATATACTTTTTTAGCTATTAGAATTATTTTAATAGGCAAAAAATCTATAGCTAACTCATTTTCTAATCTAGATAGTTATCAGTTGCGATATTTTTATACTACAACTATTTCCTTTATTGCACTAATGTCCGTTCCTGGTTTTTACGTTACATTAATGGGTAGAGTACAATTTTCAGATAATGATTTTTCACTGCTATACTTAAGTATTATTTTTACTGTTTTATATGTAATACTTGCAATTGTTGGGCTAAAACAAATTCCTTCTATAGAAAATTTAAACGGTAGTTCTAGAAAACATGAAATTTATGACAAAGAAATGGCTGCCATTGAAAATAGATTATTGAATTATTTTAAAAAAGAAAAACCATGGTTACATCCAGATTTAAGTATTTGGGATGTTGCTAATCATATTGGAACGAACAGAACATATATATCCCATATTATTAATGAAAATTTTAACGATAATTTTAATGCCTTTGTAAATAGTTATAGAATTGAAGAAGCTAAAAAATTGCTAGTTAAAAAAACAAAAGCACCAATTACAGAAATTAGCGATATTACAGGTTTTGGATCTGTAAATTCCTTTATACGAATTTTCAAAAAAGTAGAAAACCAAACTCCTAGCAATTACAGAAAAAAGAACTCATAATTTTACGATTTAAAACTTATTTTTTACGATTTAGGTATTAATAAAAACCAAATCAAAGTACTTTTATAACATATAAAAATACTAAGGTTACGTTTTCAATTGGGAGGTTTGCTATTTGCTATTTATCAATTATCCCCACACAGGAAAAGTTCAAAAATTGCTAACAAATGTTAATCTTAGTATTTTTTTTATAAAACACTTTTTATTACAAAAGCTTTATTTTCAGTCTCTTCCCATTCTTTTTCTGCATTACTTTCTTTGGTAATTCCACCGCCTACATAAATATGAATTTTATCTTCTTTTAATTGCATACACCTTAAATTCACGAATAAATTACTTTTATTTTGAATATTTAGTTCTCCTAAAAAACCTGCATAATAACTTCTATCATAATTTTCATTTTCTAAAATGAATTTAGTTGCTACATTTTTAGGTAATCCGCAAACTGCAGGTGTAGGATGCAAAGCAAAAATTAATGGTTTTAAAGTGTTTTTTGAGATTAATTTTGCAGAAATATCAGTTCGAATATGTAATAAATTTCCTGCTTTAACTGTAAATGGATTAGTAATTTCAACCTCTTTCGAAAAAGGTTTTATCGCTTCAACAATATAATTAGTAACAAATTGCTGTTCTTTCTGTTCTTTTAGCTTCCAGTTAACATCAAGCTTATTTTTATATACTTGCGTGCCTGCCAAAGCCATGGTTTTAAAAGTATCCTTTTCTAAGGAAAGTAATTTTTCAGGAGTTGCTCCCATCCATAATCCAATTTTTGGATGAAACCAAATATACACAAAGGCATTTGGATACTTTCCTAACATCTTTTTAAAGGATTTTTCCATATCGAAATTTCCAGCAGATATTTTTTCCATCCTAGAAAGTACAATTTTATCTGCTTTGCCTTCTTCAATAAAATCAATTGCTTTTTGAACTAATTTTATATGTTTTTGTTTAGCAGTTTTATCCTCATCATTTTTTAAAATGAAACTACTTTCAAAATTATTTATAATTACATCTTCTTCCTTAAAAGTTGTTTCTTTTTTAGCACATTTATTTAATGGAAATAAAATTTTATCATCATTATTAAATGAAGAAAAAACAAATCCTTCTTCTTCAAAATTGGATAGATAAGTTAATTCTTTTGTATTTAGAAAATAAGCTGTTAATTTAAATTCGTTTGGGTTTTTAAATACTACAAATGGACTTTTAGAGTTAAAAGTTTGAATGATTTCTTTTATATATCTATCAAAATTATTCACTATAATTACTAATTAAGTTGTTGAATTAATACCTGCTTAATGTCCTTAAAATTAGTCCAAACTAAACCGTGTCCAGCACCTTTTAAGGTTACTAATTTAAATTTTTCAGGAGAAATTTGTTGCTGTAATAACAAGGAATTTTTATACGGAACAATCCAATCACTATCTCCTTGAATACAAATTATACTTGAAGGATTTTCGTTCCATGATTTTTCAAAATTTTGCAAATCTTTTTGATGAGTTAATTTTTCCTTTGAAGCTGCCTGCCATGTTTTTGGCACTAACCAGCGTGTAATTTTCCATTTATATAAATTAAGTAACCAAGGCATATTTTCCTGGTTAGAATAAACTGCTGGTGCTAACAAAACTATTTTTTTATATTTCTTTTTTGAAGCTAATGCTATTGGACCTCCATAAGAATAACCAACCAATATGGTATTAGCTGGATTAAGTTTAGCTATTAAATTTTCTAACATTTGCTTTTCAAAAGCAATAGACTCTTGAACTTTTCCTGTCTGATAAATTCCATAACCAATTCTATCATAACTAATTAAATTTGCTTTTTTTCGCAAAACGCTATCTAGCATATACTTCTTAAAATCCAACGCTGAACCAATAGAACCATGAATAAAAACTATAGTTGGTTTTGTTGTATCCACTACTTTTTGAGTAGTTAAAACTCTATAATCAAAACTTTTAAATTCTTTTTTATCAATAAAAACAGGAACATTATGACTTTTGAATTCCTTAAAAATTGCCACATCCGTTTTTGGAGTAGAAAACCTATAAAATTGTACAACAACAAGAATTATAATTACTAAAAATAAAAAGCCAATTATTTTTAAAACTTGTTTTAAGCGCTTTCTCATAGGTTATTTTTTTGGTAAAATAATGTTAGTAAGCTTGCAATGAGATACTAATTTACCTAAATCATCCGTAATTTTAATTTCAATTAAATGTGTAGTTCTACCTTTATGAATAATAGTTGCTGTAGCTGTTATTTTACCACTTTTTACACTTCGCACATGATTTGCCGTAAACGCAATCCCTCTAACCATAAATTTTTCTGGATCAACAGCAAGCATTGATGCCGGACTACCAACACTTTCTGCCAAAGCCATACTGGCTCCACCATTTAAAATTCCATCTGGTTGATAAACCTTACTTGTTACTGGCATAGTTGCTACTAAATAATCATCGCCAAAGTCTATATATTTAATATCAAGGGTTTCCATTAGCGTATTTTTACACAAACTATTTAAATAAGCCAATGTTTTTTCTTTTGGATTCATAAGTTAAATTGTTACTCTGTAAAAATAATAATTTAAAAGTTTAAATAGTACCTTTGTATTAAATTATAGCAAACTTAAAATGGCTTACCGAGTTAGAATTATTTTAGATGTACCTACAGATGTTATTAGAGACATTGTTATTAATGAAAATAGCAATTTAGAAGAATTTCATTTAGCTATTGCTAAATCATTTGGATTTAAAGGTCAAGAAATGGCTTCGTTTTTTAAAACGAATAATGAATGGGAACAAGGTGAAGAAATACCTTTATTTAATATGTCGGAAGATAAAAGTGCGCCTACAATGCAAAATACTAAGCTAAAAGATATTTTTATTAATAAAGGAGATAAACTAATTTATGTTTATGACTTTTTTGCGATGTGGACATTTTTTGTTGAATTCATAAACACTATAGAATCTACTGAAAATCAACTACCTAAAGTTATTTTTCAATTTGGAAATACGCCAGAAAAAGCTCCAGAAAAAGAGTTTATTGCAGAAAATGATTTAGATACTTTTAACGATTTTAATGAATCTGATGATTTTGATAATTTTGAAGATTTTGATGTTGAGAATTATTAAAAATTTATTTTATTTCTCGTTTACCTTTAAGTAAATATGTATTCACATTTTCATAATTTCTAACTACAAAATCAAAACCAACTTTTAGAATATCTCCCATGTTGTTACTTCTTTTAAATTTAACATCTTTGGTGTATTTAAATAAATCGGTTTTAAGTTGTTTCACTTTTTCTGAAGTAGATATTTTATCCTTTATCATACAGTTTAATAAATCATGTATTCTTTCATGATCGCCCTTAATCCTTCTTGCTATAGCAGATCGTTCTTCTTTTTTGTACTGTTCAATAGATTCTTCTTGCAAACATTCTGATACCATTTTAACAAACGGATAATTATCCTTAAAAAATTGTGGAAAGTATACTTTTAAATTTCCTTCATAGCTTTGTTGATCAAAATCCATGGCTCTAATTCTATATTCAACCTGATCAAAATCGTAAGAAGCAACTATTACAAAATTGTATGCCCGCATATCGCCTAATAAACGAATCATACAACGTTCATTAAATTTCACAAATTCTTTAGAAATCTTTTTTCTGCCTTGCTCTGAAACAGTTGGTAATATATCTTCCAAAAAAACATCACCCGGAACGCCCAAAACGTGTTCTTCAATTAAAGTATCTCTATAAATTAAAAAATTGATATTATTTGGGGATAAAATATGCTCTAATTCCAAGCCATAAACCCTTGAAGCATCTGCAATTTTCACATAAATATACGAGTAATTATCATTTAAAATATTACGAATTTTAACTCGAAAAGGTTTAGAATTACCAAAAGTGCAATAGTCGATAGCATCAACAGTTAAATATGGTAACGAATCTTCAGTACCGTCGCCATGCAAAATCATGTACATTTGCTTTAAACTCAAATCAATTTCATCTCTTTCATGCTCACTATAATAAACTCTAACCCATAAAGAATCTTCTCCTTTTTTATCATAAACTACAATTGCACCATCAAAACGAAGCAAATCTTCATAAAAAATAGGAATTTTAATATTTCGATTGTAGTCTGTAAGGTAAGAATACAACTCATCGTTTATTGGATATGCAGGTTTTTTTTTTGAAATTAACTTTTCTTCCATAATTTATATTCGCATTCTTTTCCAAATTTAGTATATTGCTGTAACAAAAAATACAAATTATCGTCTTAATTTTATACTAAATACAAAAATATTGGAAACTATTTTAACCATTAACCAACTAAACAAAAAATTTGGAAAGGTACATGCTGTAAACAATTTATCTTTTGATATAAAAAAAGGTAATGTTTATGGAATTTTAGGCCCTAACGGAAGCGGTAAATCTACAACTTTAGGAATTATTTTAAACGTAGTTAATAAAACTTCAGGAAGTTTTAGCTGGTTTAACGGAGATTTATCTACCCACGAAGCTTTAAAAAAAGTTGGAGCAATTATTGAACGTCCAAACTTTTATCCATATATGACCGCTATCCAAAATTTGGAATTGGTTTGTAAAATAAAAGAGATTTCATCCGAAAAAGTTAACGAAAAACTTAAAGCTGTTCATTTATTTGAAAGAAGAAACAGCAAATTCAGAACATTTTCATTAGGAATGAAACAACGTTTAGCTATTGCTTCTGCATTGTTAAACGAACCTGAAATCTTAATTTTAGATGAACCAACAAATGGTTTAGACCCTCAAGGAATTCATGAAATTAGAGAAATTATAAAAAATATTGCTCAAAATGGAACAACCATTTTATTAGCTTCTCATTTATTAGATGAAGTTGAAAAAGTATGCACACATGTAGTAGTAATAAGAAATGGTATTAAATTATATTCTGGTAGAGTTGATGAAATGTCTGCATCTCATGGTATTGTTGAACTTAAAGCCAATACCGAATTAGAAAATCTTCAAAAAACACTTGCAGGTTTTGATGGAATTTCAACAACTAAAATTGAAAACGAATTGGTAATTGCAACTCTAAATAAAGAAATTTCTGCAAATGAAATCAACGAGTTTTTGTTTAATCACAAAATTGTTTTAACACACTTAGTAAAAAGAAAACCAAGTTTAGAACAACAATTTTTAACACTTACTAACCACAACTAATATGCTACGTCTTTTAAATATAGAACTCCACAAATTAAAATATAACCGAGCAAGTAGAGTATTAATTATCATCTATTTTGTATTACTTACTTCAATAGCATTAATTGCCGCAATAAATTTTGATATTGGTCCCGTACAATTTCATTTAGCCGAACAAGGTATTTTTAACTTCCCTTATATTTGGCATTTTAATACTTTTATAGCCTCCATTTTTAAATTCTTTTTATTACTTGTAATAGTTTCTATGATGGCTAATGAATACAGTAACAAAACTTTAAAGCAAAACTTAATTGATGGTTTAAGTAAAAAAGAATTTGTGCTTTCTAAATTTTATACCGTTATTTTATTAGCACTAATTTCAACTATTTTTGTATTTGTAGTTTCCCTAATATTAGGATATGTTTATTCTGATTTTACAGAATTTTCTATTGTTTTTTCTGATTTAGAATATTTATTAGCTTTTTTTGTAAAATTAGTTGGCTTCTTTTCTTTTGGATTATTTTTAGGAATTTTAGTTAAACGTTCAGCTTTTGCTGTTGGAGGAATGTTAGTCTGGTTTTTTGGAGAAAGTATTTTAAAAGGCTATTTATTTTGGCAATTTAAAGACGCTACAAACACTACTGAACACGTAAATAGTATTATGCGTTTTTTGCCTTTAGAAGCAATGTCTAATCTTATAAAAGAACCATTTACTCGCTTAAGTGCTGTAAAAACAGTTGCAAAACAAGTTGGCGAAAATTTATCTAAAGATTTTTCCGTACAACCATTAGATATTATAATTGTTCTTATTTGGACTGCTATTTTTATTTTTCTATCCTACAAATTATTAAAAGTTAGAGATTTATAAATAAGTTTTATATAATTAAATAGTTATTCCTATTTTTGACATTCTAACACCAAAATAGAATGAAAAAGATAGTACAAATTTTCTTACTAATATTCTCAATATCTGCTTTTTCACAAGGAGAAGCTAATAATTGGTTTTTTGGGCAAAGTGCTGGTCTTAATTTTAATTCCTCTACTCCAACACCTATTACTGGAAATTTAGTTACTTACGAAGGTTGTGCTTCATTCTCTGATGCAAATGGAAATTTACTTTTTTATACAGATGGAACTAAAGTTTGGGATAAAAACGGATCTATCATGCCAAATGGAAATAACTTAAAAGGAGATCCTTCTAGTTCTCAATCTGCAATAATTGTACCTCATCCAGGTAACACCAATCTTTATTATATTTTTACTGTTGGAGCAAACAATTATGATAACCAAGGTAATTTAGTTAAACCAACTGAAGGGCTACAATGTTATACTGTAGATATTAATGCTAATGGAGGATTGGGGGACGTAATTGGTAATCCTATCGATTTATCTAATGGTTTAAATACATATTGGACTGAAAAAGTAACATCTGTAAAAGGAGCTGAATGCAATACATTTTGGGTGATTTCATTAGTTAATAATACCTTTTTTAGTTATAAAATTGATACATCTGGTTTAATTGCCACACCAGTAATTTCAACTATAAATAATTATGCTAATGACCCAAGAGGTTATTTAAAAGTTTCTCCCGATGGAAAAAAATTAGCTAGTGCAACTTATGGGTTAAACAGTAATTTATTGTTGTATAGTTTTGATGATACTAATGGTACAGTTGCAAATAATGGTGAAATGCTACTTTCAAATAGTAATTATGTTGATCAAGCTTATGGTGTTGAATTTTCAACTTTATCTACAAAACTATATTGTTCAACTGCTTCTTATAATCAACCAACTAATGATTACACCTATAAACTTTACCAATTTGATTTAAACAGCAGTAATATTACTGCTTCTAAAACATTAATACATAGCGAAATAGGGTTTAGAGGCGCACTACAATTAGCTCCAAATGGAAAAATTTACGTAACTATTCCTAAAGACTATAGTATTGGAACTCAATTTTTAGACGCAATTAACGCACCTGATGAGTTAGGAACTGCATGTGATTTTGAAACAGATGTAATTAATTTAAGTCCTGGTGTTGCTATGCAAGGTCTTCCTCCTTTTATTGCTTCTTTGTTATTGCCAATTGAGATTACAGATGGCAATTCTCTTCAAAATATAAATAAAACAACTGTTAAACGCTGTATAGGTGAAGCATATTCAATTACTGCTGAAAACATAACAGGAAGTCCAACTTACGAATGGACATTTAATAACAATGTAGTTAGCACAACGGCTACTCTTAATTTAGGTTCTCTTACAACTTCTTCAGCTGGCACATACTACCTTACTGTTGAAACTACAGATGCCTGTGGATTTAGAATTACTTATAAAGGAGAAGTTACTATAGAAGTGTATAATCCTCCAACTATAACACAACCAACAAATATTAATCAATGTGATGATGATAATGATGGTTTTTATACGTTTGATTTACACAGTTTAAAAGATGCTGAAATTTTAAATGGGCAAGATCCTAATGAATTTGAAGTGCTTTATTTTAAAAATCAAATAGATGCAGATAATAATACCAATACTATTTTAGGAAATTACACAAACAATACACCATATAGTTCTGATACCTTAATTGCAAGGATTCAAAATAAAAATAATCCTATTTGTTATGAAACTGCAAGTTTTATTGTAACTGTTTTTGAAAGTTCAAATCCTCCAGTAAATATTTCAAATTATAGTCTCTGTGATTCAAATAATACAGGAACAGATTTGGATGGAATAGAAACTTTTGATTTAAACACTAAAAATTCAGAAATTTTAAACGGACAATCCTCAAATGACTTTACCATTACCTATTTTACAGATGCTGCTTTAAGTAATCCTGTTTCAACTCCTAACAATTTTCAAAACACAAGTAATCCACAAACTATTTATGCTAAAATTGTTAACAATAATAATCCTAATTGTATAAATTCTACCTCCTTTATTATTGAAGTATTTCAATTACCAACTATAACCAATTATTTTCAATTTAAGCAATGCGATGAAGATGGTACAAATGATGGTTTTACTGATTTTAATTTAACCGAAGCAAACACTTATTTAACCAATAATAATTCAACTTTAACCGTAACCTATTATTTAAATACAACCAATGCCGAATTAGGAAATAATTCCATTAATCCATATCCATTTTCTAACCAAACACAAAGCACCGTTTATGCTAGAATAGAAAATGAGAATGGTTGTTATAGAATTGCTCAAGTAGATTTATTAGTTTCTTCCACTCATTTTCCAACAAATTATTTAAAAACAGTTTCTACCTGTGATTTAGATGCTATAAATGACGGAATATCTACTTTTATTTTAAAAGATAATGATACTGATATTATTAATCAATTTCCATCTGGACAAAATTTAACTGTTTCCTATTATAGAAATTTAAATGATGTACAATTAGAACAAAATGAGATTGACAAAAACAATCCCTATTCTAATGAAATTCCTGAAAACCAAACTATTTATGTTAGAGTGGAAAGTGATGATAATGGTGCTTGTTTTGGGCTTGGTCCTCATTTACAGTTAACCGTTCATAAAAGACCTGAATTTGAGATCGATAGCACAGCAATATATTGTCAAAACTTAAATCCAATTACGCTTACCACCTACAATCCTAAAGGAAATTACACCTATCAATGGACAGATAAAAACAACAGTATTATCAGCAACTCCCCAAATGCAACTATATCATCTGAAGGTAAATATACCGTTATTGCAACATCAATATATGGTTGTGAATCTTTCCCTCATTCCATTCAGGTTAATCCGTCAATTATTGCAACTATTTCCCAAAACGATATTCAAATAGTCGATGATTCTGAAAATAATTCTATTACTATAAACACCAATAACCTAGGAATTGGAGACTATGAATTTGCCTTAGACAACAGTTTTGGAAACTACCAAGATCAACCTATTTTCACAAATGTAGCTCCAGGAATTCATACTGTTTATATTCAAGATAAAAACAACTGTGGCATTGCTCAAATTGATGTTTCAGTAATTGGTTATCCCAAATTTTTTACCCCAAATAATGATGGCATAAACGATACTTGGAAAGTTTTGGGAGTAAATGAAAATTTTTATGCAAACTCTAATATTTTTATATTTGATAGATTTGGAAAATTAATAACCCAAATAGATACTAAAGGCGAAGGTTGGAATGGTATTTTTAATGGTCAGTACTTACCAGCATCTGATTACTGGTTTTCCGTAGAGCTTATTGATAAAGATGGAAATGTAAGAATTAAAAAAGGTCATTTTAGCTTAATCAGACGATAAATTCTACAATATTTCTAAGGTTTTATAGTTATAAATTATTATAAACAAGATATTTATATTATATTTAACCTATAGCTATTTTTTATTACTATGAAAAGAATTATGATTTTTTGGCTAATTCTTTTGCCAATTTTGACCTTTTCGCAAAATGAAGCTGCTATTTGGTATTTTGGCCAAAATGCAGGGTTAGATTTTAATTCAGGTTCTCCAGTAGTTTTAACTGACGGACAATTATCTACTTTTGAAGGATGCGCAACAATTAGTGATTCAGCAGGAAATTTACTTTTTTATACAGATGGTATTACGGTATATGATAAAAACCACAATATTATGCCTAATGGCAATGGTTTAAACGGAAATTCATCTAGTTCACAATCTGCAATTATTGTTCCAAAACCAAATAATGCCGATCAGTATTATATTTTTACTGCAGATGAAAATGTAGTTGGTTCTACAGATAATAATATGGGTATAAACTACTCCATAGTAGATTTAACCTTAAACGGTGGAAATGGAGATATTACAACTAAAAATGTACAATTAATTGCAAATGGATATGAAAAAGTAATGGCCATAAAACACGCAAACAATAATTCCTTTTGGTTACTTACTTTTATTGACGATACATTTTATGCTTGGCAAATTGATGCTACAGGTATAAATGCTCCAATAACTTCAATCGTTACTACAGGATCGCCTTTTGCTTCTAGAGGGTATTTAAAAATTTCAAACGATGGCAGCAAAATTGCTTGTGCAAATTTTGGTCCAGGAGGTAAAATGCGTATTTATGATTTTAACACTTCAACAGGAATTGTTAGCAATGAAACTACACTAAACTTTGATGACTCTAAAGATATTCCTTACGGCGTAGAATTTTCTCCGCAATCACAACGTCTTTATGTCACCACTTGTCAACTTTCTGGAAATTATTCTGCACCTCCAGGAAAATTATATCAATTTGATTTAACAAATGCTAATAATAGGACTTTAATTCACTCTTCTACTACTAATACACGTGGAGCTCTCCAACTTGCTATTGATGGTAAAATATACAGAGCTTTATCTATTTCAGGTACCAATCAAGTAGGTACAAATTATTTAGGGGTTATTAACAACCCTGAATTAGTTGGAGCTGCTTGTAATTACACACATGATGCTATTGATGTTACAATAGGTCCCTTAGGTGGAAGTTTTCCTTCTCACCAAGTTGTGGAAGGATTACCACCTTTTATGCAGTCGTATTTTGAAGAACCTAACATTACTGCCAATGATGTTTGTTTAGGATTACCTACGCAATTTAACTTTAATTCCACTTCACCTCCAACTACCATTACTTGGGATTTTGGAGATCCAACTTCTGGAGTAGATAATACATCAACATTAGAAAATCCAACACATATTTTTACTTCTTCAGGAGTTTTTACCGTAACCGCTACCGGAACAATAGGCGCAAATCCATTTAATTTAACTTTAGATATTACTATTTATGATTCACCTGTAGTAACTTCACCTGTTACGCTTACAAAATGTGATGACAACTTTGACGGTATTGAAAATTTCAATTTAGAAGACGCTAACGCTTTAATTTCAACAAATTACCTTAATGAAACTTTTACCTATTTTTTAACGGAAAGTGATGCTATTGCTAATATAAATCCAATTGCAAATCAAACTTCATTCTCAAATGGTACGCAACCTACAGTTTGGGCAAGAGTAGAAAATACGGTAGGTTGTTTTGAAACTGCTGAAATTAATTTAGAAGTAACTTCAGTTAATATTCCTTCATCATTAATGCTAAATTATAAGGCATGTGATGATGATTCCGATGGTGATGACACTAATGGCTTAACAACTTTTGACTTTAGTTCTGCTACTAATCAAGTTTTAAATGCTTTATTACCTGAAACAGATCTAGTGGTTACTTACTATGAAACTATTGCAGATGCTACTGCCGAAACAAATGCAATTAATCCTTCTAATTATACAAACACTACAGCAAATACACAACAAATTGTTGTTCGTGTTGATAAAACTACAAATACTTGTTTTGGTTTAGGATTCCATATTACCTTAAATGTAAATCCTGTTCCTGCTTTTGATCTTCCTCCAAGCGTTACTTTGTGCTTAAACTCTTCTGATGCAACAATTGGAGTAGAAAACCCTTCAGGTGATTACACTTATTTGTGGACAAATAGCAATGGGGATAATTATGGAACAACTCAACAAATTAATGTAGATACAGAAGATACTTATACGGTTACGGCAACAGATACTAATGGTAATAATTGTCAAAAATCAAAAAATATTCAAGTAATTGCTACTCCTATTCAACCACTTCCTAATTTTGGTTTAAATAACATTGAAATTGTAGATAGTTCGGCAAATAATAGCATTACTGTAAATACAAATAACTTACCTGATAGTAATTATGTATTTGCCTTGGATTCAGGAAGTTTTCAGACTGAAAATATTTTCCAAAATATTTCTGGCGGATTACATACTGTTAAAATTAGAGATGTAGATAATTGTTTAGAAGCAAGTGTTGAAGTAAATATAATTAGTATTCCAAATTTTTTCACTCCAAATAATGACGGAATAAATGACACTTGGCAAGTTACAGGTATCGAAAATCAACCAAATTCCAAAATATACGTTTTTGATAGGTTTGGAAAATTAATTGCTGTTTTAAACCCATTAGGAAATGGATGGAATGGTTTATATAAAGGCAATCCTTTACCTTCTACAGATTATTGGTATCGTGTTGAGTTAGAAGATGGCAGATTATTTCAAGGACATTTTAGTTTAATAAGGAGATAGTAATCTGATTCTTTTTTAATATATTTATCCACTAAATATATTGCTACACTTTTGAAATCAAAAATACTCATATTACTTTTATTATTAAATATAACTCTCGTTTTTTCACAAAGAGAAGCAGCAATATGGTATTTTGGTCAATATGCTGGATTGGATTTTAATTCTGGAATACCAGTACCTCTTACAGGATCTTTAAATACAATTGAAGGTTGCGCATCTATTTCTGATGTACAAGGAAAACTTTTATTTTATACAGATGGTTCAACCGTTTGGAATGCTAATAATACCATAATGCAGAATGGTACAGGTTTACTAGGGCACACATCTAGTACACAATCCGCGATTATAGTCCCAAATCCAAATATTCCATCAATTTATTATATTTTCACCGTCGATCAACCTGATGAAAAAAATGCAGATGATACAACAATTAATGATACAGATGATGGTAGCATTGATGGATTAAATTATTCTGAAGTCAACATGAATTTAAATGGTGGTCTTGGTGGAATAAACCCTCTAAAAAAAAATGTACATTTAATAACTTATAATCAAAACCATAGCAACGAAGTAGCTTTTAAATGCTCCGAAAAAATTACTGCTATTCAACATGCTGATGGCAACTCATTTTGGGTAATTACCAACTTTACCAATAGATTTTATGCTTTTAGAGTTGACTATAATGGAGTTAACAGTACTCCTGTAATATCTTCTACTCCTACTGATATACAAACTGGTGGATATCTACGAAACGCAATTGGTTACTTAAAATCTTCTCCAAATGGTAAAAAATTAGCAATTGCACATTATTCAAGTAGAAAAAATAATGAAAGAACCCCAAAAACTAATTTATTAGTTTGGAATACAGGTAAGGTATTATTATATGATTTTGATAATGCAACTGGTAAAGTTTCTAATGAAAATTTATTGATTGGTGGTGTTAATCCTTATGGTATTGAATTTTCATCAAAATCAAAAAAACTATATGTGACCGATAATCATTTTGATTCATCTAGTAAACTTATTGGAAGCTCATTATACCAATTTGATTTAACTGCAAATAATATTGCAACATCAAAAGTACTAATAGTTAAAAATGATAATTCTGCTGGAGCTTTACAACTAGCTATAGATAGTAAAATTTATAGAGCAGGTTATCCTTATGGTGGAAGTAGCGATCACCTTTCCGTAATTAATAAACCTGAAGAAAAAGGTACTGCATGTGATTTTGAATATAATAAAATTAATATAGGAGGAAAAAAAGCTACTTTAGGTTTACCTCCCTTTATTCAGTCATTATTTTTATTTAATTTTAAATATGAATTTACATGTTTTGGAGATTATACACATTTTTATATAACTACTCTAGAACCTATTGATAGTGTTCTTTGGGATTTTGGAGATGGAACTACTTCTACTGATTTTGATACTACACACCAATATAGTGCTCCTGGTACATATACAGTTACACTTACTAAAACTATTGATGGTGAAGCATCAGATCCTTTAAGTAAGGACGTTATTATTCGTGAAAAACCAGAAATTCTTGATTCAACATATGAATTATCCCAATGTGATTCATACGACAATAATCAAAATGATGGTTTAGCAACATTTAATTTAAATAGCGCTATTGATGATCTAACACTTCATAAACAAGATGATTATCTAGTATATTTTTATTTAAATGAAACAGATGCTGAAAATGATATTTATAACCAACATCCATTACCTACAACATATACAAATACAACTCCTGATCAGATTGTATTTGCTAAAATAATGTATAAAGACTCTGATTGTTATAGCCTTGGTAAACTAAAACTAACCGCTGTAGTAAGTAGTTTACTTGAAACTGATGATTTGGTTGGTTGTGAAACAAATGACAATATGGGTGAATTTGATTTAGATAAAAAAACTACAGACATAAAAACTTCACTTAGTTTACCTAGTACTGTTGAAATTAGTTATTACGAAACTAAAACAGATGCTATTAATGAAACAAATCCATTAAATTCAGATTATATTTCATCTGAAAAAACAATTTATTTTAAAGCAAGTAATAAAGGGGTTTGTTATGGTTCAGGAACTTTTGACCTTAAAATTAATTATTTCCCATTGGTTCCATTTGATGATACATTGAACATTTGTGAAAATGATTTCCCAGTAACTATTAATGCTCCCATTCCTTTTAATCAAAAAGATAATTATACTTATTACTGGAGTAATGGAAGCTCTACCTATAGTATTACTCTGCCTACCCAAGAAACAGTATCAGTTACAATTACTGATAAATTATATAATTGTGAAAAACTAGTAACATTTGATGTTAAAAAAGTATCACCACCTATTGTTACTAATGTTGATATTAATATAGATGATAGTATAATTATTATTAATACAAATTTAAATAATGATAATTTATACGCTTTAGATAATCCATTTAGTGAATTTCAATCGGAAAATGTCTTTACAAATGTATCGCCCGGAACACATACTATTTATCTTAAAAATAAATTCAACTGTGGAGTTACAAGCAAATTAATTTTTGTGCTTGGTTTTCCTAAGTTTTTTACACCAAACAACGATGGCATAAATGATGTTTGGGAAATAAAAGGACTAAATTTTAGTGATTTTACCTATTCAAACATCAATATTTTTAATAGATATGGAAAACATCTTGTAAGCATTGACCCACATTTAAATTGGGATGGTTTTTATAATGGAAAAAGACTGGATTCAGATGATTATTGGTTTTCTATTGATGTTACTGACAGTAATAATATCACTAAAACTTACAAAGGACACTTTAGCTTACTAAGAAAATAGTTAATTTTTCTTCAAATCTTAACTTACACAATTCAGTAAACAAAATTCAACTCAAATTAGTTTACTTTTGTACCATGCATTTTAAATTAGATTCACATTTTAAACCCACAGGAGATCAGCCAGAAGCAATTAACCAATTGGTGAAAGGCATAAAAACCAATGAAAAATATCAGACATTATTAGGGGTTACTGGTTCTGGAAAAACATTTACGGTTGCAAATGTGATTGAAAAAGTTGAAAAACCAACGCTAATTTTAGCTCATAATAAAACACTTGCTGCTCAATTATATTCCGAGTTTAAGCAGTTCTTTCCAAATAATTCTGTAGAATATTTTGTTTCGTATTACGATTATTATCAACCAGAAGCTTATATTCCTGTTACTGGAACGTACATTGAAAAAGATTTATCTATTAATGAAGATATTGAACGATTGCGAATAAGCGCATCCTCAGCATTACTTTCAGGAAGAAGAGATGTTATTGTAGTTGCTTCAGTTTCATGTATTTACGGAATTGGAAATCCTGTAGAGTTTAAAAAAAATGTAATTTCAATACACAAAAATAAGATACTCTCAAGAACTAAATTTTTACATCAATTAGTAGCAAGTTTATATTCTAGAACTGAAACAGAATTAAGTAGTGGTACCTTTAAAGTAAAAGGAGATATAATTACCGTTTACCCATCTTATGGTGAACATGCATACCGAATTCACTTTTTTGGAGATGAAATAGAAGAAATTGAAAGTTTTGATGTAGAAAATAATAAAGTAGTTGAGAAATTTGAAGATCTTAAAATTTATCCTGCTAACCTATTTGTTACCTCGCCTGATGTTTTACAAAATGCCATTAAAAATATACAGGATGATTTGGTAAAACAATTTGACTATTTTAATGAAATTGGCAAACATTTAGAAGCTAAACGATTAAAAGAACGCACTGAATTCGATTTAGAAATGATACGCGAATTAGGATATTGCAGTGGAATTGAAAACTATTCTCGCTATTTAGATCAACGAAAACCTGGCACCAGACCATTTTGTTTATTAGACTATTTTCCAGATGATTTTTTAATGGTTATTGATGAAAGCCATGTAACTATTCCCCAAGTACACGCAATGTATGGTGGAGATAGATCTAGGAAAGAAAACCTAGTAGGTTATGGCTTTAGATTACCTGCCGCTATGGATAATAGGCCTTTAAAGTTTGATGAATTTGAAGAAATTCAAAATCAAGTTATTTATGTAAGTGCAACTCCTGCCGATTATGAATTACAAAAAACGGAAGGTGTTTTTGTAGAACAAGTTATTAGACCTACAGGTTTATTAGATCCTGAAATTGAAGTTCGTCCAAGTATCAATCAAATTGATGATTTAATTGAAGAAATTCAAATCCGTGTTGAAAAAGATGAACGAACTTTAGTTACAACTCTTACTAAAAGAATGGCAGAGGAATTAACCAAATATTTAAGTCGAATTCAAGTTCGATGCAGGTATATTCACTCTGATGTAGATACTCTTGAAAGAGTTGAAATTATGAACGATTTACGCAAAGGTTTATTTGATGTACTTATCGGAGTTAACCTTTTACGTGAAGGATTAGATTTACCTGAAGTTTCTTTAGTAGCCATTTTAGATGCTGATAAAGAAGGTTTTTTACGCTCACATCGTTCTTTAACTCAAACAATAGGAAGAGCAGCTAGAAACATAGAAGGAAAGGCTATTATGTATGCAGATAAAATCACAAAAAGTATGCAACTAACTATAGATGAAACAGAACGAAGAAGAGAAAAACAAATAGCTTATAACACCGCTAATAACATTACTCCTACCCAAATTAAGAAGAGTATTGAAAATACATTAGCAAAAAATACTATTTCCTCTTATCATTATGATAATACGGTAAATTTAGCTGCCGATGAAGAATTAAGTTATCTTTCAAAACCTGAAATTGATAAAAGAATTCGCGAAAAACAAAAGCAAATGGAAACAGCTGCCAAAGCTTTAGATTTTATGGCTGCAGCTAAATTAAGAGATGAAATCAAAAAGTTAAAAGAATTAGTTTAATTCCATACTTCTGTTTGAAGCCAAACTGAAGCATCTTTTAAATAATCCACATAATTACAAGGTTCAAAATGAGTTAAGCCATCAGCTATTACAAAAGTAATATCACTACCTGCTGCAATTGACTGATTTACCCATTCTTCTGTTTGAGCAACAGGAAATAATTCATCATCTTGTCCGTGAATTACATATAAAGGTATATTAATTTTTAAAATATCACCATTTGATTTAGCTGGATTGTAAGAACTTGCCATTGGAATAGCTGCAGAAAAAAGATCAGAATAATAATCTGCATAAAACCAGCTACCATTTCCTCCATCACTATAGCCTGTAATTACAACTTTATTTTCATCAATAGGTAGATATGTTTTAGCTAAATCTAAAAGCGCAAGTACCTGAACCTGATTTTCTTGATCATACCAAAAATAACCATTACTATTAGGACTTATTATATATGCATTCAAATCTGCAAATGCAGGTTGTGCTAAACAACTATTAGTTATTTTATGAGCATCCGCGTATATGTTTGAAGCACCACCATGTAAATCAATAATTAAAGGACGTTTATTGGATTCTGAAGCGTTTTCAGGAGCTATAATTCTAAAATTCCAATAAAAACCTGCAACTGTAGATTCAAGAGTAAAGTCATTTACACCTGGCTGAATATCTAAATTACTAAAATCATTTTTTACGTCTTCTGCAGTTCTATTGTTTGGAACAATAGAATTTCCATTTCCTCCTCCACAACTCACATTAAATATAATTATAAATAAAAAGACACTGAATTTTTTTAGAATTTTCATAGTAAAATATTTTAGTTAGTATACTCAAATATAAATATTTAAATTTTAACCATAAAAAAACCCTGCAAAAGCAGGGTAGTTTAATATATCTAATTCTAAAACTAATTTCCTTTTTTATAATCTTCTAAAAATTTAGCTAAACCTATATCCGTTAAAGGATGTTTTAACAATCCTTTAATAGAAGATAAAGGCCCAGTCATAACATCAGCACCTAATTTTGCACAATCTATAATGTGCATAGTATGACGAACTGAAGCTGCTAAAATTTGAGTTTCGTAATTATAATTATCATAAATCAAACGAATTTCATCAATTAAGTGTAATCCATCTGTTGAAATATCATCTAATCTACCAATAAACGGAGATACGTATGTTGCTCCTGCTTTAGCTGCTAATAATGCTTGTCCTGCAGAAAAAACTAAAGTTACGTTAGTTTTAATTCCTTTATCTGAAAAATATTTACAAGCTTTAACTCCATCAGCAATCATAGGTAATTTAATAACAATTTGAGGATGTAAAGCTGCCAATTCTTCGCCTTCTTTTACCATTCCTTCAAAGTCAGTTGCAATTACTTCTGCACTAACATCACCATCAACAATATTACAAATAGCAACATAATGCTTTAAAATATTGTCTTTTCCTGTTATTCCTTCTTTAGCCATTAAAGATGGATTAGTAGTTACTCCATCTAAAATACCTAAAGCTTCAGCTTCTTTAATTTGGTCTAGATTAGCAGTATCAATAAAAAATTTCATGTAGTTGTGTTTTTAATTAATTTAAATTGTTGTGCAAAAATACGTATTTGATTATAATTTATAGTGGTTCATTAATAACTTTTCATAAATACTATCTGGAAGGATTCGTTTTAAAAAAATAGAAAACTTTTGCATAAAATCACCTACTTTATAATGAATTTTAGGAGATGGGGTTTCTATAACTTTATAAATTGCTTTTGCCATTTCAATAGGATTACTTCCACTATCTACATGTGTATTCATTAAATCTAAATTTTGTTGATACACTTCTTTATAAGCAGAATTATCGAAAACTGGTGTATGATATCTTCCTGAAGCTATATTGGTAGCAAAATCACCTGGAGCAACGTTAGTTACTTTAATTCCGAAGTTTTTAACTTCCATGTTTATGGCTTCTGTTACTAATTCCAAGGCGCCTTTAGTTGCGGAATAAATCCCTCTAAAAGGTAACCCCATATAACCTGCAATGGAAGTAACATTAATTATCAATCCACTTTTTTGTTTACGCATTTGTGGCAAAACAGCTTTCATAGTATCAATAGCGCCAAAAAAATTAGTTTCAAATACTTTTCGCATTTCATCTGTTGGCGTATCTTCAATTGGGCCTGTAATTCCCATTCCAGCATTATTAATTAAAACATCTATTTTACCTTCTTCGCTAATAACCATTTTTATAGCATTATTTATACTTTCTAAATTGGTAACATCTAAAGAAATTAATTTAAAAGGATGATTTTTTATTTTTGATGGATTTCGACTAGTTCCATAAACCATAAACCCTTTTTGAGTTAAAAATTCACCTACAGATTTACCAATTCCTGAAGAACCACCGGTTATTAATACAACTTTAGACATAAAATAATGATAAAGATTAAAAGTTGTAAAGTTAAAAAGTTAAAGTTAAGAGAAGAAAAAAACTTAACAAAAGCGCATAAAAAAAGGCAAGCTACCTACATCACACCGCTACAACCTAATACCTTTGCTGCGTTCCCGCCCTGGAGGATTCAAAGGGAGCTGGTTGTGTAGGACTTGCCAGGCTGCAAATTTACAATCATTTATTGTTTAAACCAATCATTTTTTAACTATTTTTATGTAACAATTTTAATTAACTGTTTACTAATATTTTATTACGTACAAATAGCATAAAATTTATAAAACCATTAATATTAAAGGCTATTTAGTATATTTGTTAAACTTAAACCTAATCAAACATCATGGAAAAACAAAAATCTTCAGCCAAACAAATTATGATAAATTATGGTTTGTTACTTGGATTAGTATCAATTCTAATCAGTGTAGCTAATTATGCTTTCGGTAATATATACAAACCTCATTGGATTGTAACTGTTATTGGATTTATAATTCCAGTTGGATTTATTGTAATGGGAATTAAAAAAGTAAAAGAGCAAAATAATGGCTATTTAAAACTTGGAGAAGCAATAAAAACAGCTTTAGGTATAGTATTAATTTCAGCGATAATTTTTTTAATTTATTTTATACTGTTTACAAATTTTATTGAGCCAGAATTCTATACCAGATCATTAGAGTTTAAAAAGCAAATTATGTTAGATAATTACCCTAACATGAGTGATGAACAATTAGAGAATGCAATGAAAATGCAAGAGAAATTTAGTAATAATATGACTACTTCTGCTTTTATAATAATTTTTAACTTGGTTTACGGATTAATTATAGGTTTAATTACTGGTTTAATTATGAAAAAAACAGATGAAGAAATTACCAGTATTTAAAAAATTAAAACCTTAAATGGATATATCAATAGTAATTCCATTATTAAACGAAGAAGAATCTTTAAACGAATTATACGATTGGATTGCAAAAGTTATGCAATCCAATCGTTATTCTTATGAAATTCTTTTTATAGATGACGGAAGTTCAGACAATTCTTGGAAAGTAATTGAAAACCTTTCTAAAAAAGATACTAACGTAAAAGGAATTCAATTTCAAAAAAACTACGGAAAATCTCAAGCATTAAATGCAGGTTTCAAAGAAGTACAAGGTGATGTAGTTATTACTATGGATGCTGATTTACAAGATAGTCCCGATGAAATTCCTGAATTATTCAACTTAATTAAAAATGAAGGTTACCACCTAATTTCTGGATGGAAAAAAAAGCGTTACGATTCTAAAATTCGTAAAAATATACCTTCAAAATTATTTAATGCTGCTGCACGAAAAACTTCTGGTTTAAAATTACACGATTTTAATTGTGGCTTAAAGGCTTATCAAAATAATGTGGTTAAAAATATTGATGTACGTGGCGAAATGCACAGATATATTCCAGTACTTGCAAAAAATGCAGGTTTTGTTAATATTGGTGAAAAAGTAGTACTTCATCAAGCCAGAAAATATGGAGTTACTAAATTTGGCATGGATCGTTTTATAAATGGTTTTTTAGATCTAATTACCATTTGGTTTTTATCCAAATTTGGAAAACGCCCGATGCATTTATTTGGATTATTGGGTACCATTATGTTTATTATTGGATTTGCTTTTTCCTTCTATTTAGGTATTGATAAAGTTTTTATCCATACCTCTGGTAGATTAATAACAGAACGCCCAGAATTTTATTTAGCATTAACTACTATGGTTATAGGTACACAGTTTTTTTTAGCAGGCTTTTTAGGTGAAATTATTTTGCGTACCAAAACCGATACCAAACGTTACAACATTTCAACAAAAATTAATTGCTGATAAATTTCTTTAAAACTACTATTAAATAGTATTTTTGCATAAAAATTTAATTTAAAGATTATGAGCACAATTTTAGAAAAAGCCAAACTTTGGTTATCTGACACTTTTGATGCAACTACCCAACAAGAAATTCAAACTCTTATTAATAATAATCCTGAACAATTAACAGAACGATTCTATAAAAATTTAGAATTTGGAACTGGTGGAATGCGCGGTGTTATGGGAGCTGGGACTAACCGAATTAACAAATACACTTTAGGTAAAGCCACCCAAGGATTAGCAAATTACTTAAAACAATCCTTTCCAAATAATCAATTAAAAGTAGCTATTGCTTACGATTGCAGACATAACAGCAATACTTTTGCAAAAATTGTTGCAAATGTCCTTTCTGCAAATAATATAAAAGTCTTTTTATTTGAAGATATGCGTCCAACGCCTGAACTTTCATTTGCAGTAAGACATTTAAATTGCGATGCAGGTATTGTACTAACCGCTTCTCATAATCCTCCAGAATACAATGGATATAAAGTATATTGGAATGATGGCGGGCAAATTGTACCACCTGATGATGCCAACATAATAAACGAAGTAAACAGCTTAAATTTTTCTGAAATCAATTTTAATGCTAACGAAGACTTAATTGAATATGTTGGTAAAAAAATTGATGATGCATTTATAAAAGCTTCTGTTAAACATGGCACTTTTAAAGCAAAAGGTAGAGAAAATTTAAAAATTGTGTACACTTCATTACACGGAACATCTATAAAATTAATTCCAGATGCATTAGTTGCTGCAGGTTATACCGATGTTAATATTGTAAAAGAACAAGAAGTTCCGAATGGTGATTTTCCAACGGTAGCTTCACCAAATCCAGAAGAACCTGCCGCTTTAAAAATGGCTACTGAATTAGCAAAAAAACTTAATGCAGATATAGTTATTGGAACTGATCCTGATAGTGATAGAATTGGAATTGCAGTAAAAAACTTAAAAGGTGAAATGCAATTACTTAATGGTAACCAAACCATGAGCGTAATGACAGATTTTTTAATTAAAAATTGGAAAAAACAAGGTAAATTAAACGGAAAACAATTTGTAGGTTCTACCATTGTTTCTACCAATTTAGTTAATAAAATAGCAGATAGTTATGGTGTAGAAACTCATATTGGACTTACTGGATTTAAATGGATTGCCAAAATGATTCGTGATGAAGAAGGTAAACTAGATTTTATAGGCGGTGGCGAGGAAAGTTTTGGATATATGGTTGGCGATTTTGTACGTGATAAAGATGCTGTAACAGCAACTCTTTTGGCTTGTGAAATTGCTGCAAATGCTAAAGCTAACGGAAGTTCCTTTTATAAAGAACTAATTCAACTGTACGTAAACCATAATTTTTATAAAGAACATTTAATTGCTGTAGTAAAAAAAGGAATGGATGGCGCTGAAATTATTAGTAAAATGATGGTAGATTTACGAGAAAATCCAATAAGCGAAATTGATGGTTCTAAAGTGGAGTATTTATATGATTATCAGGCTTCAACTAAAACTAATTTATTAACTGGTAAAGTTGAAAGTATTGATATTGCAAAATCAAATGTTTTAATTTACGAAACTGTTGATGAAACAAAAGTTGCTGCAAGACCAAGTGGAACAGAACCAAAAATAAAATTCTATTTTAGTGTTAATACTTCTTTAGATAATTTGGAAAATGCTACATCTACGGAAGCTAAACTAGATGCTAAAATTCAGCGAATTATTAAAGAAATGAAACTTGCTTAATGAACTACTTTAAGAAAATTATAAAATACGCTAAACCTTATACTAAATATGCTTGGCTTAATATTCTGTTTAATATTTTGTACGCTATTTTTAATGTATTAACAATAGTAGCTTTTATTCCTGTTTTAAACATATTGTTTAAACAAGAAAACAAAATTGAAGCTGAGCCAGTTTATAACGGTATTTTTTCTTTAGGAAAATATGCTCAAGACAGTTTTTATTATTTCATTTCCCAAAAAATGGAAAATGATGGAGCTATAAAAACCTTAGTTTTTGTGTGTGTTTTAACGTTATTTTTATTTTTCTTTAAAAATTTCTTTCGCTATATAGCTTCATTTGTATTAGCATTTTTAAGAAATGGTGTTGTTAAAGATTTACGTGATAGTATATATCAAAAAATTGTTGAATTACCTATAGCTTATTTTTCCGAAAAAAAGAAAGGTGATATTATTGCCCGTATGACTTCGGATGTGCAAGAGATAGAAAATTCTTTTTTAACATCATTAGAAGCTGTGGTTCGTGAGCCTTTAACCATAGTAATTTCATTAACAATAATGCTAATTATAAGTACAAAACTTACCTTATTTGTATTTATTTTATTACCAATTTCAGGTTTTATAATTTCTTCTATCAGTAAAAAACTAAAAGCACAATCTCTTAAAGCACAACAAGAAACAGGTAATTTTTTATCGTTTATAGAAGAAACTTTAACTGGTTTAAGAGTAATTAAAGGATTTAATGCTGAAGACAAAATAAGAGATAAATTTCAAAATTCTACTAATAATTTTAAGTTGCTAATGAATAGTGTTTTACAAAGAAAAACACTTGCTTCACCTATGAGTGAATTTTTAGGATCAGCAACAATTATTACCATTTTATGGTATGGTGGAAAACTGGTTTTAGGAGATAATAGTGCTTTACGACCTGAGCAGTTTTTAACTTATATTGGTTTATTTTACTTAATTCTAAACCCAGTAAAAGCTCTAACTACAGCATTTTACAATATACAAAAAGGAAATGCTTCTGCTGAACGTATTTTAGCTATTTTAGAAACTGAAAATACCATTATTGACAAACCAAACGCTATGGATAAAAAATCGTTTGGAGATAATATTACTTTTGAGAATATATCCTTTAAATACAAAGATGAATATGTTTTAAATAATTTTTCGTTACAATTAAAAAAGGGTCAAACTGTTGCTTTGGTTGGTCAATCAGGTAGTGGGAAATCTACCTTAGCAAATTTAATTACCCGATTTTACGATGTAAATAAAGGAAGTATTAAAATTGATGGCATTGATATTAAAGATATCACTCAAAAATCGTTACGCAATTTAATGGGTATTGTTACTCAAGATTCTATTTTATTTAATGATACGGTTAAAAACAATATTAGTTTAGGAGTAGAGACTTCTACAAATGAAGAAGTTATTGAGGCTGCTAAAATTGCAAATGCTCACGAATTTATTAAAGATTTACCCTTAAAATACGAAACCAATATTGGTGATAGTGGAAATACCTTGTCAGGTGGGCAAAAACAACGTTTAAGTATTGCACGTGCTGTACTTAAAAATCCTCCTATTATGGTTTTAGATGAAGCTACTTCCGCCTTGGATACAGAAAGTGAACAGTTAGTGCAAAAAGCATTAGAAAAAATGATGGAAAACAGAACTTCATTAGTAATTGCGCATCGTTTATCAACAATTCAAAAGGCAGATTTAATTGTTGTGATGAAAAAAGGCCAAATAGTTGAACAAGGTAAACATCAGGAATTATTAGATAAAAAAGGGGAATATTTTAAATTAGTTTCAATGCAGTCTTTTTAATTGAATAAGTATTATTCCTTACTTTTAAAAAGTTACTACTCTTTAATTCCTAATTTTGCTGCTTGTTTTAACATAAAACTATAAGCCTCATCATAATTATTTGCAATTTTTCCTTCTAAAATGGCTTCTTTTATAGCATCTTTTAGTTGCCCAATTTCTCTACAAGGTTTTAAATTAAAAGTTTCCATAATTAATTCTCCAGAAATTGGTGGTTGAAAATTACGTATATGATCGCGTTCTTCAACTTCTTTAATTTTTTGACGAACTACCTTAAAATTATTATGATATTTTTTAAATCGCATTGGATTTTTAGTAGTTATATCTGCTTCACATAAAGTCATTAAACTTTCAATATCATCACCAGCATCAAAAACTAAACGACGAACTGCCGAATCAGTTACTTCCGTTGCTAACACAATTGGTCGGGAGCTTAAAAAAACCATTTTTTGCACAAATTTCATTTTGTTATTTAATGGTAATTTTAGTCTTTTAAATAATTTGTATACCATTTTAGAACCTACAAACTCATGACTATGAAAAGTCCAACCGATTGTTTTATGAAATTTTTTTGTAGGAGCTTTGCCAATATCGTGCAATAAAGCTGCCCAACGCAACCATAAATCACCAGTATTTTTAGAGATATTATCTACAACCTCTAAAGTATGGTAAAAATTGTCTTTATGCTTTTGCCCTTCTACTTCTTCAACTCCTTGCAAATTTGTTAGTTCAGGTAAAAACCGCTCTAACAACTTAGTTTTATGTAATAATAAAAGTCCAACAGATGGAACCTCTGACAACATTATTTTATTAAACTCATCCATAATTCTTTCTCTCGTAATAATATCAATACGCTTTACGTTTTTTGAAATTGCTTGGAGAGATTTTTCTTCAATGGTAAAATTTAATTGTGATGCAAAACGAATAGCACGCATCATTCGCAAAGGATCATCAGAATAAGTTATATCAGGATTTAAAGGTGTTTTTATAATTTTAGCATCTAAATCATTTAAACCGTTAAAAGGATCAAGTAATGCTCCATAATTATTTTCGTTTAAACTAAAAGCCAATGCGTTTATGGTAAAATCTCTACGATTTTGATCATCTTCTAAAGTTCCTATTTCAACTTCTGGATTTCTGCTATGTTCCGAATATGATTCTTTACGAGCTCCAACAAATTCTATTTCTACATCTTCAAAACGTAACATTGCGGTTCCATAAGTTTTAAAAACCTGAACTTTTGGTTTTGTTGGTAATAACTCCGCTACTTTTTTTGCTAGTGCAATACCACTACCAACTGCCACAATATCAATATCTTTCGGAGTATTTCGCTTTAAAAAATAATCTCTAACAAAACCGCCAATCACATATGTTTCTAATTGTAAATTAGTTGCCGCTTTGGATATATATTCAAAGATTGGATGCGTTAAAGCATCGTTATAAGTAGTGTTTTTTAACATAAATTATTTACGAAGCACTATTAATTCATCATTATCTCCAATTTTTAGTATTGTTGAAGATTTGGTATTGATTTCCTCGCGATGCAAATTTACAATATAGTCAACGCTATCCAAAATAGCGACATCAATTTCTTTAAAACTTTTAGGCGTTGTCATACCACTTATATTTGCAGAAGTTGAAACAATAGGTTTTTTAAATGCTTTAATTAATTGTTTACAAAATTCATTTTGTACAATTCTAATTGCCACAGTATTATCAGCAGCAACTACATTTTTGGCTAAACCAATTGGGTTATTATAAATTATGGTTGTTGGTTTTAAAGTACTATTTAATATATCTATTATTTTATTCGAAATAGTTGGAATGTATTTTTTAAGCATTTCAATTCCATCCACTAAAACAATTAAACTCTTACTTTCAGAACGTTGTTTTATTCTAAAAACATTGGCAACAGCTTCTTCTGAAGTGGCATCGCAACCTATTCCCCAAACGGTATCTGTTGGATATAATAGTATTTTTTTATTTTTCAGAACCTCTAGTGAACTATTTATTTCAAAAGCAAACATGGTATTTTATTTTTCTTTAGTCTTTTTTGCTATTGTTGCATATTGCATATAAAAAATATCTAGTTGTGTGCCTAACAATACTATATTAACTAATAAAGCTATTGGGAAAAATAAAACAGATTTTGTACTATTAATTCCTTTTATTCTTTGGACATCGTACCCACTTTTTTTGTGTAAAGAAAAAATACTCTTTTTTGTAAAAAAACGAAAATGAGTTGAATCTAATATGCCTGACTCTTCATATTCCCAGTTTTTCTTCACTAATAAGTTAAACAAATTTTTAGCATATCTTACATTGGGTATTGATGATATTAAAACTCCATCCTCTTTTAACTTGGATTTTAACAGTTTCAAATCTTCCCAAGGATACAGTAAATGTTCTAAAACATCGTTAAGAATAATAGCATCAAAATAATTTTCAGGTAACTCATTTATGGTGTCACCTAAAGTGCCCATTAATACTTTATATAATTTTTTACTAGCTAGATTTGCCGAAACCTCGTTTGGTTCTACGCCCCATGTTTCAATTCCATCTTTAACTAATTGTGATGAAAAATTTCCTTGAGCACAGCCTATTTCAAGTGTTTTCTTTGCTGAAAGTGGAATAAGAGATAACATCTCTGGTCTTTTACAAGCGTAATATTCAATATCCTTTATTTCCATAAGTATTTTTTTACTAAAAAATCGTTCTATTAAAAATCAATTAGCTAGTAATTATTATTCATTGATCTTACACTTAGCCAACTTCTAAAAGTTATTGCCGAAATATAATATTTTATTAAATTAATACCTATAAAATAATTCATTTTTAATTTAGGAATAAAAAAGAATAATAATCCTAAAACAGCTAAAATAGATTTACTAAATAATAAGGATATAACTACTATAATTTGAGCAAAATATTTTGAAATCCCTTTAAAATGGCTTTGAATATATACATGTGAAGATATTAAAACTTCTGTTTTTGTTAATGCTGAAGTTTTACTATTTAATCTTGAAGCACCTCCATGATTATGAATAATATAGGAAGTTCTCGTCAAGGCAATTTTCCCTCCTATTTCTGAAATTCGTTTGCATAAATCAATATCTTCTGAATACATCCAATAATCTTCATTCCATCCACCAACTTTCTCAAACCAGCTTTTACCAATAAAAATTACAGAACCTGAAACCCAATCAGGGAAAATTATTTTTTTTGATTTATGAAACTTATCTTCAATCTTTGAGCGATTCATTACCATAAAAATAGCTCTTGAAAAACCAAATAATAACAATAATCTTGGAAACATTCTTACTTGTTTCTCAACTGAACCCTTAGCGTTTTTCTGTTCACAAGAAATTATACCAAAATCAGATTGTTTTTTTGCTAAATTTAGCATTTCTAAAATTGGGTTTTCGGAAACAATTGTGTCTGGGTTTAAAAACAAAAAGTAATTCCCCGTTGCATTTTTAGCGCCTAAATTACAACCATTAGCAAAACCATTGTTTCCTGAATTTTTAATAAAATTAACTGTTGGATATTTTTGTTGATACTTTTTAAATAAACCATCATTAGAAAAATTATCAACCACAATAACTTCCATTAAAAAAGTGTCTGTTACAATATTAACTAAGGAATTCAAACAATTTGTCAAATGTTTCCAACTTCTATAATTCACTATAATTACAGAGATTTTAGATTTATCGGAAAATAAATTTGGCTTATTTTTCATTAATTTTATAGAGTTCAATTTTTTTAAAGCAATTTAAACCGCAACATCATTTTCGCGTAAGGCATCATTTAAAGATGTTTTTTTATTGGTACTTTCTTTCCGTTTTCCAATAATCATAGCACAAGGTACATTAAATTCCCCTGCAGGAAATTGTTTTTTATAACTTCCAGGAATTACAACGGAACGGGCAGGAACTCTTCCTTTCATTTCAATAGGCTTATCACCAGTAACATCTATTATTTTAGTACTCATTGTTAAAACCACACCGGCACCTAAAACTGCTTCCTTTTCAACACGAACACCTTCAACCACAATACATCTAGACCCTACAAATACATTATCTTCAATAATTACAGGAGCGGCTTGTAAAGGTTCTAAAACACCACCAATACCAACACCACCACTTAAATGAACATTTTTACCAATTTGCGCACAACTACCTACGGTTGCCCAAGTATCAACCATGGTTCCTTCATCTACATACGCACCAATATTTACATAACATGGCATTAAAATAGTTCCAGGTGCAATATAAGAGCCATGACGTGCAACAGCATGAGGCACTACACGAATTCCTTTTTCTTTATAACCTGTTTTCAACGGAATTTTATCATGATATTCAAAAATACCAACTTCCATAGTTTCCATTTTTTGAATTGGAAAATAAAGTACAACGGCTTTTTTTACCCATTCATTTATTTGCCAACCGCCATTTACAGGCTCTGCAACACGTAATTTTCCACTATCTAATAAACTTATAACATTTCTTATAGCTTCTTTAGTAGAGGATTTTTTTAATAAATCTCTATTTTCCCAAGCATTTTCAATTTGTTCTCTTAACAACTTCATATTTTAACTTCTTTTATGGCAAATATAAAGTTTAAAATAGTTTTATAATTCAATTTATGTAAATTTGAACACTTTTATAAAATATGTTAGTATTTTGAGCAGAATTTTAGCGATAGATTACGGAGAAAAAAGAACTGGTATTGCAATTACAGATGAATTGCAAATAATAGCTTCTGGTTTAACTACTGTAGCTACTAAAAACGTGTTTTCTTTTTTAACTAACTATTTAAAAACTGAAAATGTAGAGTTATTTTTGGTTGGTGAACCTAAACAAATGAATAATAAACCTAGTGAAAGTGAACAATTTATTTCACCATTTATCAAAAAACTGGAAACAACCTTCCCAAAAATTCCTATAAAAAGAATTGATGAACGATTTACATCTAAATTAGCCTTTCAAAGCATGAGGGAAAGTGGATTAAAGAAAAAACAACGTCAAAACAAAGCTTTAATTGACGAAATTAGTGCAACAATAATTTTACAATCCTATTTATATAACCAACAATAATTTTTTTACATGCACCTTTTGTCTAATAACTTGATTCTTTGTAGTTTTGCAATCCTAAAATATACTATATGATTTTACCTGTTATTGCCTATGGTGATTCCGTTTTAAGGAAAGTTGGTATTAATATCGATAAAGATTATCCTAATTTAGAGGAGCTTATAGAAAACATGAAGGAAACCATGATAAGCGCTCAAGGTGTAGGATTAGCTGCTCCACAAATAGGTAAAGCAATACGTTTATTTATTGTAGATACTTCTCCTTTTGCTGAAGATGATGAGCTTGAAGATGAGGAAAGAGCATTTTTAAAAGATTTTAAAAAAGTATTTATAAATGCAAAAATAATTAAAGAAGAAGGTGATGAATGGCCTTTTACAGAAGGATGTTTAAGTATTCCTGACATTCGTGAAGATGTATTTAGACAAGAAAAGGTAACCATAGAATATGTAGATGAAAATTTTGAAAAACATACGGATGTATTAGATGGTTTAGCTGCCAGAGTTGTACAGCATGAATATGATCATATTGAAGGTATTTTGTTTACAGATAAAATTTCTTCTTTAAAAAAACGATTAATTAAAAAGAAATTAGAAAATATTAGTAAAGGAAAAATAAGTCCAGATTACAGGATGAAATTTCCTCAATTAAAAAAGAAATAAATATTTATATGGAGTTAAAAGATATAGTTGCTATTAACGGCAAACCAGGTCTATTTGAAATAAAAGCGCAATCTAAAGGAGGAATTATAGTTCAATCATTATTAGACAACAAAAAATTTCCAATTACAGCAATGCATAATATTAGTGCATTAAATGAAATTTCAATTTATACCTATGAAGAAGAAATTCCATTAAGAATTGTTTTAAAAACCATTGGTGAAAAAGAAAATGGTAAAGAAGCAATCAGTCATAAAGAAAGTGGTAAAGTACTAACTTCTTATTTTAGAGAAATTTTACCAAATTTTGATGAAGAACGCGTATATACTTCCAACATTAAAAAAGTTATTCAATGGTATAATTTACTAGCTTCTAGTAATTTTGATTTTAGCGCGATTCCTGAAGAAGAAACTGAAGAACAAGAACAAGCATAATTATGCATACCCGAGAACAGCAACTTCAAGCCTTTGGTAGATTGTTAGACATTATGGATGAGTTGCGTTTAAAATGTCCTTGGGATAAAAAACAAACGTTTCAATCTTTACGCCATTTAACTATTGAAGAAACCTACGAATTAGGCGACGCAATTCTTAATAACGATTTACAGGAAATAAAAAAAGAACTTGGTGATGTACTGTTACATATCGTTTTTTATGCTAAAATTGGTTCTGAAACTGATTCCTTTGATATCGCTGATGTAGCAACTGCTATTTCAGAAAAATTAATTCACAGACATCCGCACATTTATAGTGATGTTACCGTTGAAAATGAAGATGATGTTAAAAAAAATTGGGAACAATTAAAGCTTAAAGAAGGGAAAGATTCCGTATTAGAAGGAGTGCCAAAATCATTGCCTGCATTAGTAAAAGCAAATAGAATTCAAGACAAAGTTGCAGGAGTTGGATTTGATTGGGAAAAACCAGAACAAGTTTGGCAAAAAGTACAAGAAGAACTTGCTGAACTCAATGCTGAAATTGAAAAAGGAAACAAAAAAAATATTGAAGCAGAATTTGGTGATGTGCTTTTCTCCATGATAAATTATGCCAGGTTTATTAAAGTTAGCCCTGAAAATGCTTTAGAGCGTACCAACAAAAAATTTATAAACCGATTTCAGTATTTAGAAAAAGAAGCAAAAAAATTAGGAAAATCTTTACATGATATGTCCTTATCTGAAATGGATATTTATTGGAATAAAGCCAAAGAATTCTACAAATAATCCTGTTTATAGTCCATAATTTTCATTATTTTAGTACTAGATTAAATTAGTAAAAAAATGGAAAAAATAGTTATTATAACTGGTGGAAATAAGGGATTAGGAGAAGGATTATCAAAAGTTTACCATAAAAATGGTTACCGAGTTTTTTCAATTTCTCGCTCCATAAAAGAAAAATTTTATACCGCAGAACAATATCCTTGTGATTTAAGTAAAACAGAAACTATTGAGCCTACTTTAACAGAAGTATTTTCTCATTTAGACACTACTAATACTAAAAAAATTCTTCTTATAAATAATGCCGGAGATTTAGGGCAAGTAAATACTATAGAGAATATAAATCCTAAAGATATTAATTACACCATTCAAGTAAATTTAATAGCTCCTTTAATACTAAATGCTACCTTTATTAAATTGACAAAAGAGTTTAATTGCAAAAAAGAAATTATTAATATTTCATCGGGTGCTGCTATAAATCCTTATGAAAGCTGGTCTCTTTATTGTGCTTCAAAAGCAGGAATAGATATGATGACTAAAGTAATTTCTAAAGAGCAAAAACATCATGAAAATGGTGTTAAAATTGTTTCAATCTACCCTGGAATTGTAGATACAGATATGCAATCAAAAGCTAGAAATACGCCAAAAGAAAACTTTAAATCTGTACAACGGTTTATTGATTTTTATAATAATGGTGAATTAAGTTCTCCTAAAGAAGTAGCTAAAAAGATATACAAGCTAGATAAAACTGGAAAATTAACAAATGGACTTATTTTAGATATTAGGAATGTTTAATTTTTAATAACATAATAAAAAAAGCAGCCAATTGGCTGCTTTTTTATTTTATAATTTTTTAGCATTTTTAACTTTTTGTTTCATTAAAGCCAAATCAATTACTTCTTTCATTTCAGAAACGTAATAAAATTTCATACCCCTTAAATAAGAAGGTTTAATTTCTTCAATATCTTTTTTGTTTTCAATACATAAAATAATTTCATTAATATTAGCTCTTTTCGCTGCTAGTATTTTTTCTTTTATTCCACCAACTGGCAATACTTTTCCACGTAACGTAATTTCACCAGTCATGGCTAATTTAGATTTTACTTTACGCTGTGTAAACACAGACACCAAAGATGTTAACATCGTTATACCTGCACTTGGCCCATCTTTTGGCGTTGCTCCTTCTGGAACATGAATATGCACTTTATATTCATCTAACCATTTACTATTAATTCCAAAATCATTTGCATTTGCTCTAATATATTCCATAGCAATAGTGGCTGATTCCTTCATTACATTCCCTAAATTTCCAGTAATGGTTAATCCTTTTCCTTTAGAAATTATAGACTCAATAAATAAAATATCTCCTCCAACTTGAGTCCAAGCTAAACCTGTAACTACACCTGCAACATTATTACTTTCATATTTATCTCGTTCTAAATGCGATGGCCCTAACACTTTCTCAACAGTTTCAACAGAAACTTTAACTTCATAATCCTCTTCCATTGCAATAGATTTCGCTGCATAACGCACCATTTTTGCTATTTGCTTTTCTAAACCACGAACTCCAGATTCACGTGTGTAAGCCTCCACAATTTTTTCTAATTGTTTTTTACCTATTTTTAAATTTTTTGAAGATAAACCATGTTCTTTTAATTGTTTTGGCAATAAATGCCTTTTAGCAATCTCTACTTTTTCTTCAATAGTATAACCTGAAACATTAATTATTTCCATTCTATCACGTAATGCCCAAGGAATTGTAGATAAACTATTGGCAGTTGCAATAAATAAAACCTTAGATAAATCGTAATCTAATTCTAAATAATTATCGTAAAAAGTGGTGTTTTGTTCTGGATCTAAAACTTCTAACATTGCAGAAGATGGATCACCATTATGACTTGAAGATGCCAATTTATCAATTTCGTCTAAAACAAAAACTGGGTTTGAAGTTCCTGCTTTTTTCAAATCCTTTATAATTCTACCTGGCATTGCTCCAATATAAGTTTTTCTATGACCTCGAATTTCAGCTTCATCACGCAAACCACCTAAAGACATTCTTACATATTTTCTATCCAAAGATTCAGCAATAGATTTTCCTAAAGAAGTTTTTCCTACTCCTGGAGGACCATATAAACAAATTATTGGAGATTTCATGTCTCCTTTTAATTTTAAAACTGCTAAGTGTTCAATAATTCGTTCTTTAACTTTTTCCAAACCAAAATGATCTCGATTAAGTATTCTTTCCGCTCTTTTTAAATCGAAATTATCTTTAGAATACTCATTCCAAGGTAAATCTAACAACAGGTCTAAATAATTACGTTGTACAGAATATTCCGCCATTTGTGGATTCATACGCTGTAAACGCCCTAATTCTTTATCAAAAATATCTTTAACTTCCTTATTCCATTTTTTAGATTTAGATTTCTCGCGCATTTCTTCTAATTCTTCATCATAAGAAACGCCTCCTAACTCTTCTTGAATAGTTTTTAATTGTTGATGCAAATAATATTCACGTTGTTGCTGATCCATATCTAAACGTGTTTTAGAATGAATATCATTTTTCAATTCTAATTTTTGCAACTCAATATCCATCTTTTTCAAAGTAACTAAAGCTCTTTCCTTTAAATTACTAATTTGAAGTAATTCTTGTTTTTCAGACACTTTTAAATTCATGTTTGAAGAAACAAAATTGATTAAAAATGGACTACTTTCAATATTTTTAATAGCAAAAGTAGCTTCAGTAGGTAAATTTGGATTTTCCTTAATAATTTTAATTGCCATATCCTTAATAGATTCAACAATTGCTTCAAATTCAGGAGCTTTTTCGTCTGATCTATCTTCTGGAAATTCTTTAGTTGTAGCCTGTATATAAGGTTTTTCTTGTACAATAGTATCTACTTCAAAACGCTTTTTACCTTGAATAATTACCGTTGTATTTCCGTCAGGCATTTTTAACATTCTTAAAATACGGGCAACCGTACCAACTTTATGAATATCATTAACCGTTGGGTCTTCAATAGATTCATTTTTTTGGGCAACTACTCCAATTATTTTATTTCCTTTATTCGCTTCTTTAATTAATTGGATAGATTTATCTCTACCTGCTGTAATTGGAATTACAACTCCAGGAAACAATACTGTGTTTCGTAAAGGTAAAATGGGTAAAACTTCTGGAACCTCTTCTTTATTTATTTCTTCTTCGTCTTCTGGCGTCATTAAAGGAATTAAATCAGCATCTTCATCTAAAATATTTTGAAGTGACAATTTGTCCAGATTTAAAAATTTTGATTTGCTCATACTATAATTTGGGTCATTTTGTCATTTATAGTTATTAAACACTAATAAATACAAAAACAAAATTAATTTAAAATTCTTATTTTCAACTATTTACAGTATTTTTATTTGTACTGTTATCTTATAAATTTCAATAGTTATGCCAAATAAGTTTAAAGTAATTATATTTTTTTATTTAATTTTAATACAAACTGTAACAGTTAGAAATAATTGAAGTCTTTTTAATAGAAATTAGTTTTTGAACCAAGATAAACCACATATTAGGCAACTTTTAAGCAAGTGTGAAAATGGAGACAAATCAGCACAATTTGCCATATATAAGCTGTATTATAAAGCAATGTATAATTGTGCTTTAAGAATAGTGAACGATAGTTTTGAAGCTGAAGATATAATGCAGGAAGCTTTTTTAGCAGCTTTCACAAAATTAAATACTTATAGTAAAGATGTAAGTTTTGGAGCTTGGTTAAAAAGAATAGTTATTAATAAAAGTTTAAGTAGTTTAAAAAAACAAATTATATGGAAACTGTTGAGCTTGAAAAAATACGTAAAGATGATTTTGTTAATGAAGAAATTGATACAAGCAACATTAATGTTTCCTTTATTTTAAAACAAATTAACACACTAAAAACAAATTATAAAATTATAATTAATTTAAATTTAATTGAAGGGTATGATTGCGAAGAAATTGCTCAAATATTAAATATATCTTATGAAAACAGTAGAACAACTTTATCAAGAGCAAAAAATAAATTAAGACAACTTTTAGTTCCTATTTATGAAAGATAATTTAGAAAATATATTTAAAAATTTAGAAAATCAATTTGATATAAATGAACCAAATATTGGTCATTTTAACAGATTCGAAGCAAAACTAAATTCCACTAATAAAAAAGGTTCTTTTAAACTTTACAAATTAGTTAGCTTAATAGCTGTTGCCGCATCTGTAATACTATACATTGGCATTTGGGTTGGCTCATCATTTAATTCATCAGGGTTAGAATTATCAAGCGTTTCCCCTAAAATGAATGAAACTGAGAATTATTTTATTACCACTATTCAAAAAGAAATACAACTTGTTGAAAAAGAAAAGAATAGCAGCAACAAGCAACTTATAAATGACTCGTTTGCACAACTTAAAAAATTAGAAAAACAATATAACTTATTAGAAATTGACTTAAAAGAAAATAAATCGGATCCAAGAATAATTTATGCAATGATTGCCAATTACCAACAACGAATTACAGTTTTACAAAGCCTAATTCAACAACTAAAAGACGTTAAACAATTAAAAACACAAACTCATGAAAAATACATTTAAAATACTATTTATACTTTTTTTAATCCCTTTAACCATTTTTGCTACTGGGAAAAAAGGTAAATACACGAAAAACAAAATGATTAAAAAAGAATTTAAAGTAAATAAAGATGCTACTTTAAAGGTTAACAATAAATATGGAAATATTGAAGTAACCACTTGGAATGAAAACAAAATTGTTATTCAAGTTTCTATAACTACCACTGGTAATGATGAAGAAAAAGTAAAAGCCAGATTAGATAGAATTGATGTAGATTTTACCAATAATCCATCAAATGTAACCGCAAAAACTATTATTGAAAAAAAATCATCATCCTGGAAAATTTGGGGAAATAACAATAATGTTAGCATGGAAATTAATTATTTAATAAAAATGCCAATTACCAATAATGTTAATTTAAACAATGATTATGGAGCAATTAACATCGATAAATTAGAAGGAACATCTATTATAAATTGTGATTATGGTAGTTTAAATATTGGAGAATTAAGAAACACAAACAATCATATTAATATTGATTATACTAATAATTCATTCATAGATTTTATGAAAGATGGAGCTATTAATGCCGATTATTCTACACTAAATATAACTAAATCTGGAAGAACTAAATTAAATGCCGACTATTCTCATATTACTTTTGGACAAGTTACTAATTTAGATTTCAACTGTGATTATGGTAGCTTAAAAATGGATGAAGCCGGCAATGTTACTGGTTCTAGTGATTATATGCATAACTCTGTTGGAAAATTATTAGGCACAGGCGATTTTAATATTGAATACGGATCTTTAAAAATTAAAGAAATTAGTGCTAATTTTAAATCTTTAAAAGTAAATTCATCCTATACACACTTAAAATTTGGAATTGAAGATCCTGTATCATTTAATTTTTCAGCACGTTTAAGTTATAGTGGATTAAAATATGATGATAACAAATTTACTTTTACCAAAGAAGTAAAAAATTCATCACAAAAAGAATACGAAGGCTATTATAATTCAGCCGATTCTGGAAAAACAATAACCATTAAATCTGATTATGGAAGTGTAACCTTCTATAAATAAATAAATAATTACTAACAAAAAAAGCTCATTGAAATCAATGAGCTTTTTTTATTTAATAATTTCTATACTTTTCAGTAATTTCAAAAATATGCCTTAGAATTTTTTGTTCTTTTTCATCAAATTCTAAACTTCTTCTTTCAAAAACTAATTTGGCTGTTTCTGTAGCTTTATTTAATTGATACGTTGTAAATCCGGTTGCTCCTCCCCAACTAAATGATGGAATAAAATTTCTTGGAAAATTACTTCCATAAATATTAGCGCTCACTCCTACTACTGTTCCTGTATTAAACATTGTATTAATAGCACATTTTGAATGATCTCCCATAATTAATCCACAAAATTGCAATCCTGTTTTAGCAAAATTTTCTGTTTCATAACTCCATAAACGAACTTGAGCATAATTATTTTTCAAGTTAGAATTATTAGAATCCGCACCAATATTACACCATTCACCAAGTACTGAATTTCCTAAAAACCCATCATGTCCTTTATTTGAATAGCCTGTTAAAATTGAATTACTTATTTCTCCTCCAACTTTACAAAAAGGACCAATAGTGGTTGCTCCATATATTTTAGCACCCATTTTTACTGTTGAATTATCACATAAAGCAAAAGGACCTCTAATTAAACTACCTTCCATTATAGTTGCATTTTTGCCAATATAAATTGGACCTTCCGATGCATTTAAAACAGAGAAATTTATTGTTGCTCCTTCTTCAATAAAAATATTATTTGGATTTATAGTTTGAATGTTTTTAGGTATTAACTGTGATTTTCTATCTTTAATTAATAAATCAAAATCCGATTGGATAGCTTTTTCGTTATATGAAAATAAATCCCACGTGTTTTTAATTTGAATTAAATCCTCTTCAAATTCTATTTGTTGATACGTAGAAAAATCTATTTCTTCTTGTGATTCTTTACTATAAAAAGCAACCACTTCATCATTTTTAAAAATTGCTTGGTTTTCTTTTAAATCTTTAACTAAATAAACTAAGGTTGGAGTTGGTAAAAAAGAAGCATTTAACATAATGTTATTTTCCATTTCAACCATTGGAAACTTTTCTTCTAAATACTCTTCAGTTACTGTTGTTGTTGTAGTTTCTAAATGTTTTTCCCATTTTTCACGAATAGTTAAAATACCAATTCGCAAATCTGCTACAGGTTTTGTGTAGGTTAATGGTAAAAGGGCATTACGTACTGCACCATCAAATAAAATATAATTCATGGGTTTTGTTTTATTACAAATGTACAGTAAGTTTTTGCTTTCTCAAATGAAATATCAAATGAGGCTTATAAAATTTTATTTCTGCGAAGATAAGTATCTAACGCATCTGCTGTATCTAAACAGGCACTAACCTTAGGAATTTCTGAACAGTAACGAGAATCTATAATATGATGTCTACAACTAATAGCACTTAAATCAACATCTTTAAATTTCTCATTGAGCGCTAAGCATTTGTTGTATAATGTATCAATAGTTTCGTCTTTCCCAATTTCAATATTATTTTGGGTTAAGTAACCTTTTAAATAATTTTCAATGGCAATTTGTGAATTTTTACAAACAGAATAACTAACCATATCTTCTTCTGGTTTAAACATTTCTTCTTTTGCTTCGTGAAGTTTTTTTTCAGCTTCATCTAAAAATGCTTTGGATCTGGTTTTCATAGGATGGTTATTTTGGGTTACTAAATTCTTTTTTTTTATAAAATAAGTGCCGGACACATTTGTATCCAGCACTTTTTCATCTAATTAAATTATAAATTTCTATAAAGTTCTAAACGTTCCCATTGTGTTTCCACTTTTTCTTGAGCTTCGTCTAATAAAGCTTTTGCTCTTTCTGCATTATCTTTAACAACTCTTGTAAAGCGAGATTCGCTATACATAAAGTCACTTAAAGGAGCTGAAGGCTGTTTAGAATCTAATCTGAATTTTTTTCCTTTTTCTTCTAAAGGATTAAATCTAAATAATGGCCAGTAACCAGTTTCAACTGCTTTTGCTTGATGATCTGCCGCATATCTTAAATCGTATCCGTGATCACCACAATGTGAATATGCAATAATTATAGAAGTTCCTGGGAAAGCTTCCGCTTCTTGAATTGCTTTCAAAGTTTGGTTGTCTTTTGCTCCAATAGCTATTTGAGCAACATATACATTTCCATAAGAAACAGCTTGCAATGCTAGGCTTTTCTTAGGTGTTATTTTACCTCCAATTGAAAATTTAGCACTAGCTCCCATTTGAGTTGCTTTGGATGCTTGACCTCCAGTGTTTGAGTAAATTTCAGTATCCATAACTAAAATATTCACATTTTCGCCAGAAGCTAACACATGGTCTAATCCTCCAAATCCTATATCATAAGCCCAACCGTCACCACCAAATATCCAAACTGATTTTTTACGCAAGAATTCTGAAAGGTCTCTAAGGTTTTTAGATTCTTTAGTTTCTAAAGTATCTAAAATGCTATTTAGTTCTTCAATTTGTTTTAATTTTAACTCTTTTTGAGTTTCATCTTCTTCAAGATTTTCGATAATTTGATTTACTAAATCACTTCCTATTTCTTTTTCTAAAGATTTTAATAAATCAAAAGCTATATCTTGCTTTTTAGTTAATGCTAAACGCATACCTAAACCATATTCTGCATTATCTTCAAATAATGAATTTGCCCAAGCTGGACCTCTACCCGCGCTATTTTTAGTATAAGGTGTTGTAGGTAAATTTCCACCATATATAGAAGAACAACCTGTTGCATTGGCAACCATCATACTGTCTCCGTATAATTGAGTAACTAATTTTATGTAAGGTGTTTCACCACAACCAGGACAAGCGCCTGAAAACTCAAATAAAGGTTCTAAAAATTGTGATCCTTTTACGGTTGAAGTTTTTAACTCTTTTCTGTCATAATTTGGTAAATCAATAAAGTAATCCCAATTTTTATTTGCTTCTACATCTACATCTATCTTTTTAGCCATGTTTATTGCAAATACACCTTCTACTTCTTTGCTTTCAGCAGGGCAAACTTCAACACATAAATCACATCCTGTACAATCTTCTGGTGAAACTTGCAATACGTAACTTTCTGTTTCGCTATTAAATGGTCTTCCTTTTGCTGGAACATGTTTTAAACCTTCAGGAGCATCTGCCATTAATTCATTTGATACTACTTTTGCTCTAATTGCTGCATGTGGACAAATACTAACACATTTATTACATTGTGTACATAAATCTGCATCATCCCAAGTAGGAATAAAGGCTGCAATACCACGTTTTTCAAATTTAGTTGTTCCTGTAGGGAAAGTTCCATCAGCAGTAAATGCACTAACTGGCAAACTATCTCCTTTACCTGCCAAAATAGTTCCTAAAATTTCTTTTACAAACTCATCAGCTCCTTCTCTCATCATAGGTTTTAAACCATCTTTATTTGTAGTGTGACGAGGATATTCTACTTTTTCTAAGTTTTCTAATGATTTATCTACCGCATTAAAGTTCATGTTTACAATTTTATCTCCTTTATGAGAATAAGATTTTACAATGGCAGCTTTAATTTTTTTGATAGCTTCATCTTTAGGTAAAACTCCTGAAATTGCAAAGAAACAAGTTTGTAATACTGTATTTGTACGTTTTCCAAGATTTACATCGTGAGCAACTTTAGTGGCATCAACTACATAAAAATCAATATTATTATCAATTATTCTTTTTTGTAAAATACTTGGAAGTTCTGTCCAAACTTTATATTTAGAATAAGGCGAATTTAATAAGAATGTTCCACCTTCTTTAATGTTTTCTAAAACATCATATTTCTCAATAAAGTTAAATTGATGAACTGCAATAAAATTAGCTTTATCTACTAAGTAAGAAGCTGCAATAGGATCTGGTCCAAAGCGTAAATGCGAAATAGTTTGCGCACCTGCTTTTTTAGAGTCATAAACAAAATATCCTTGTACATAATTATCAGTTGTTTCTCCAATAATTTTAATAGAGTTTTTGTTTGCACCAACAGTACCATCAGAACCTAAACCATAAAACATACAATTAACTGTGTTTTTAGTGGTTTTAAACTCTTTATCATAAGTTAAACTTGTATGTGTAACATCGTCATTAATACCAATAGTGAAGTGGTTTTTTGGTGAATTTTTTAATAATTCATCATAAATACCTTTAACCATTGCTGGAGTAAATTCTTTTGATGATAATCCATAACGACCTCCTACAATTGTAGGTAAAGTGTCTCCCATTTCAACAAATGCACTTACTACATCTAAATATAAAGGTTCTCCAATACTTCCTGGTTCTTTTGTTCTATCTAAAACTGCAATTTTTTTAACTGTTTTAGGTAATTCTTTAATAAAATGGTAAATAGAGAATGGACGATATAAACGAACATATAATGCTCCTACTTTTTCACCATTAGCAACCATTGCTTCAACCGCTTCACCAACAGCACCTTCACCAGAACCCATAATAATAATTACGCGTTCAGCTTCTGGATGACCTACATAGTTAAATAAATCATATCTTCTACCTGTTAATTTATAAAATTCATCCATAGTTTCTTGGACTATTTCAGGAACTTTTTGATAATATAAATTAGATGCTTCACTTGCTTGGAAAAATACATCTGGGTTTTGTGAAGTTCCTCTGATAACTGGATTATCTGGATCTAAAGCTCTTTTTCTATGTTTTAAAATTTCATTTTCCGGCATCATCGCTTTTATTACTTCATCAGAAATAGCATCCATTTTAGTAATTTCATGAGAAGTTCTAAATCCGTCAAAAATATTTAAAAATGGAATTCTACTTTTAAAAGTTGCTACTTGAGATATTAAAGCAAAATCATGAGCTTCTTGCCCTGAACCTCCAAACAGCATAGAAAAACCTGTTGCTCTAGCTGACATAACATCGGAATGGTCTCCAAAAATTGATAATGCATGTGTTGCAATTGTACGCGCTGCTACATGAATTACGGTTGGTAATAATTCACCTGCCATTTTATACATGTTAGGTATCATTAACAACAAACCTTGTGACGCTGTAAATGTTGTAGTTACAGCACCTCCTTGTAGAGATCCGTGGACAGCTCCAGAAGCTCCACCTTCACTTTGCATTTCAATAATTCTAGGTACATTACCCCAAACATTTTTTAGCCCCTTTGCACTATAAACTTCTGCGTGCTCTCCCATTGGTGATGCAGGCGTAATTGGATAAATTGCACAAACTTCATTAGTTTTATGTGCAACCTTTGCTACTGCTTCATTAGCATCACAAATTAATTTAGAAATCTCTTCTTTCATTTTTACCTTATTTTAATAATTTTTTGAATTAAACAGTATTAAATTTAATTTTATCAAATTATATAGTTTTCTGTATGTTTTTTTGCTCTGTAAAAGTAGAGTAACCTATAAGGACTTACAATGATATATGTCAGCTAAATTTTAGCTATTATTATTTAAAATCATTAAAAATAATAATTATAAAATACTGATATATAGATAATTAAAGCCTTTTTAAATTATACTATTTAGCTTTTGGTAACAATAAACACAAATGAACTTAGAGTGTTTTAGCTTATTTTTTTTATCGTTTTTATTACTAATATGACAAATGTTAGGTTTTAAAATATTGAAGAGTTGCTGTTTTTAGTTTAATTAATTTATGTGCTATTCCAAACTAATTTTGTGGAGAGTTAAATGATAGGATTCGTTTTTTTTATTACCAATTAAAAAACCTAATTCCTCAATATATTCTCCTGAATAATTAGGTAAATTAAGTTTATTGCCTCTATAAGTTGGAATTAAATTAGACAATTCAATTTCAATTGTTTGCCATTTTCCTGTTGTTTGAAAATGCGTAATATAAGATTGTTGACAATTTATGGATGGCTTTACTCTAAATTGATACTTTTTGCCATCTCCTTTTAATTCAACTTTAATTTTTTTAAAGTTATTAATATTAAGTTGAGTTAATCTGTATCTTAAATAAGAGAAACCTCCATTATTTTCTAATGAAACTGCTCCTTTAAATTCTCCATAACCAGATTCATCAATTTGAAAAGTACCATTTGATTTTCCTCCCATAACCACATCATTAACTACTTTCCAATTTGAAATATTGCTTGTTTTGTTAAAATTAAAAATTAGCATGCTATTATTTATAATTAAATATGTTAGTAAAAAAAATTAGAGACATCCTCTTATTAGTTTAATATACCAAATAGATTAATTAATTTTTCCTGACGATAATTGAAAATTTCCATCAATTTAGGTTTTACTAGAAATGGATGAACCAAACGACCTAAAAAACCAAATGGTATTTTATAATCAATAATATCCTCCATCTCAATTCCGCCTTCTATTGGTTTTATAAAATGTTTATGATGCCACAATGCATACGGTCCAAACCGTTGCTCATCTACAAAATAATGTTTGTCAACAACATGTGTAATTTCAGTAACCCAATTTGTTTTAATCCCTAAAATTGGCGTAACAATATATTGTATTATTTGCCCAGCGAACATTGGTCTTTCATCGCCAGATATAATATCAAAACTCATGTAGCTTGGCGTAATTGTTTTTAGATTTTTTGGATTCGATAAAAACTCCCAAGCCTGTTCAACAGAAATTGGTAATCGTTGTTTTGATGTTAATCTATATACTATTCCTTCTGAAGAAAATTTCATAAAATTAATTTTTTAAATATGAGTATGCATTTAAACTAGTTGCAACTAACAACCATAAAAAATAAGGTACAATAAACAACGATTTAAAACCCAAGTCGGATTTAAAATTAAATAGGTAATAACCAATAATAAGTGTGAGTAAAATAATGACAATTAAACCAAAACCAATGGCATGCTGATTAAAAAAAACAAAGTTCCATGATATATTTAAAATAAATTGAATAGCAAATAAAACCCAAAAGATATTGTTGTTTTTTATGTCTACTAAATAGGTCAAATAAATTGAAAAACAAATCATAATTGCAGTCCAAGCTACACCAAAAACCCATCCTGGAGGTGTCCAAGGAGCTTTGTTTAATGTTATATACCAATTAGAAGTTGGACCATTATTCATAAGAAAACTTCCAATAGCTAAAGCGCTAAAATTTATAATTAAGAAAGTGATAACCCACATTATTTTACTCATTTTTATTCTAATTTATTGTAATGATACTTTTACAGCATTTAAATATCGTAAACGCGCAAATTTATGTTCAACAATTTCAGGAATTGATGTATAATTAGGATTCCATTTTTTAATGTAACTAAAATCAGAATCAAATTTTTGTTGCTGAGTTGTTGGATTAAAAACTCTAAAATAAGGGGCAGAATCACAACCTGTACCGGCAACCCATTGCCAATTTCCATTATTTGCTGCTAAATCATAATCCAATAATTTTTTAGCAAAATAGGCTTCTCCCCAACGCCAATCAATTAACAAATGTTTTGTTAAAAAACTAGCAGTTATCATACGCACTCTATTATGCATATAGCCAGTTTTATTTAACTCTCTCATACCGGCATCAACTATTGGATAACCTGTTTCTCCTTTGCACCACAATTTAAATTCTTCTTCATTATTTCTCCAATTAATAAAGTTATATTTCGATTTAAAATTTTCTTTAACTACAAATGGAAAATGATATAAAATTTGCATAAAAAATTCACGCCAAATAAGCTCGTTACAAAAAGTTATATTTTTAGGTTCAGCATATTTAAATAACTTCCTAATACTTATAAGTCCAAATCTTAAATAAACTGAGAAGTTTGAAGTTTCTTGTTCAGGAAAGTCTCTAAACTTTTCATAATCTAAAATTGTATTTTTATTAATTGACTTTACCTTTATATTACTTACCACAAAACCTATTTCTTTAATAGATGGAAAATTAAAAGTGGTTTTTAGAAAGTTGTTTTTTATATCTTCTGACGGATAAAACTCTAGTTCCTCATTTTTAAATAGTTTCCTCCATTTATTTTTATAAGGAGTATAAACTGTGTATGGTTTTGCATCAGCTTTTACAATTTCGTTTTCTTCAAAAATAACTTGATCTTTAAAAGAGTGCACTTCCGTATTATTTGCTTTACAAAGTTCCGCAACCTTTAAATCTCTTTTAATAGCGTAAGGTTCATAATCTCTATTAAAAAAAACGCTTCTTACATTAAACTCAGTTAGAATTTTTTTCCAAATATCAATTATAGCTCCTTTTTTTATATATAATGAAGATTTATGTTTCAACAATTCATTATTTAAATTTTGTAACGAATGATGAATAAAACTAATTCTTGCGTCATTTTTTGGTAATTCATTTAAAATTTCCTCATCAAAAATAAAAATAGGTAAAACAGGATAATCTGATTTTAACGCTTCAAATAAACCACAATTATCTTCTAATCTTAAATCTCTTCGAAACCAAAAAACGGAAACTTCTTTTTTATCCATTGTACTATTTTAAAGTTATTTGCCGCTTATTTATAAATTTTATTTTGAAAAATTCTATCAAAATTAAACTGCTATATAACATATTAAAAGCGTAAACTATATCTTCAATTGGAATTGTAAAAATTCGAATTCCTAAATTTTCATTATTGTTATACCAAACTACTTCATGCTCAATAAAACTTCCAGTTAAAATGCCATTAACTATAAAAAAAGGAATTAAAATCAATAAAAACGTTATAAAAAATTGATTTAAAATTCTATTTTTAAAAAGTAACGAATAAATTAATAAAACTAAAAAATATATAAAGTTTACACTTGTGTATTTTTTTGGCCAAGCAAAAATTAAAACAAAAATTGAAATACTAATTAGTAAAAAAATTATTGCTATTGTTTGTTGATTTGATAGTTTAGTAGTTGGAAAAAAATATAAAAAAGCATAATGCGTAAAAATACTGGCGTAAGGAACGCAAATAAAAAACAAAACTTCTTCAATAGGTAATCCAAAAATAGATATGCCTAAATGATACCTCGGATTAAAACCCCAAACACCTTGTTTAGTAAAAATTATATCCCATATTATAAAAAAAACGCCTACAATAACTATAGATAAAAAAACGGATTTCCACCATTTTATAAATCGCATTTTTTTTTCAAAACTATAAATGAATGGGACAATAAACGAAGCGATATTTAGTATTAAATAAAGATACATTAAACACCAAAATATTTAAATGGAACAAACAACATTCCAAAACATTCTCCTTCTTCTTTGCCTAAATGTTTATGGTGTACTTTATGTGCTTTTCTAAGTCCAATAAGGTATTTATTGTTTGTTTTATTGAACCATTTAAACCGCCTATGAATTAATACATCGTGAACTAAAAAATATGCAATTCCATAAAATAAAATACCTAGTCCTATAAAAAAATTATAATTCAATCCACTCTCTAACCCAAAATAAAAAAGTACAATACTAGGTATAGCAAAAATGATAAAAAAGATATCATTTCGTTCAAACCAATTTTGGTATTTTGGTTGATGATGATCTTCATGAAAATACCACATAAATCCATGCATTACATATTTATGCGTTAACCAAGTAATGCTTTCCATTACTAGAAATGTTACAACTGTAATTCCTATAAAAAAAATCATTATTGATAATTTTTTAAAAGATTTGTAATATCGTTTTTAATAGATGGCTGAATATTATTAACCAGCAACATTTCATTTAAAATTTTTAGTTTAAAATTTTTATCTAATTCGCTACTATTTATGTTGGCTTTAAAAATTAAAAAATCTTCGTTAATATTTTTATTGTAGTTTAAAAATTTTGGAATTTGATGTTGAAAAACAAATCGAAGATATCGCAATTCAATATTTTTTGGATTATTTTTAATTAAGTCATCTAACTTTTGTTTTCCTTTTTTAAAGTATTTATATTTTGTTGTTGGAAAAAATACATAACGTGATTTAAATAAATACATAGCGGCTAAATATGCTTGACCAATTGTGCTTTTTGACCCTTCCAATTTTTCAATAAATTCTTCCGCTTTATCTTTTGAATTAATATTTGGGAAATTAGCTCTAACTTCCTCTATAATTGGGGATGTAAATAACATCGCACTTAAAAACAAAAATATAATACTAATTTTCATTACAGTAAATTTAGTTTAAATACTAAAAAGGATTTTGCCAGCAAACTTAATTTCATCGGATTTGAAACTCTTATTCTTGTGGTTAATATATCCTTTGAAGGTGTTTTTTTAAGTTTATGCAATAATCTTTTATAATAAACATAAGCAGTATAAACACCAAATTTAGCTTCTAAAGGTAATTTTTTTATTCCTTTATATGCATTATCAAAATCATCTTCAATTTCTGCAATAATTTGTAATTTAGCATTTGAACTTAATTGTTTTAAATCTACTCCAGGAAAATAAGATCGGTTTAAAATTTCATAATCATCTTTTAAATCACGCAAAAAATTTACTTTTTGAAATGCTGAACCTAATTTCATAGCAGCATCCTTTAAACTTTCATACTTTTCATCATCACCATTTACAAATACTTTTAAACACATTAATCCAACAACATCAGCTGAACCATAAATATAACTATTATATTCATCCACAGTTTTGTAATCATTTTTATTTAAATCTAGTTTCATACTTTTTAAAAAAGCTTGAACCAAATCGTCAGTAATATTGTATTTTTTTACGGTGTTTTGAAAACTATTTAAAATTGGATTTAAACTTATGCCACTTTCAAAAGCTGTATAATAATCCGCTTCAAACTTATTAATTAAAACATTTTTATCATACCCGTGAAAGGAGTCAACAATTTCATCGGCAAAACGCACAAAAGCGTAAATACTATAAATTCCTGTTCTAATTTTAGGAGATAGCATTTTTACTGCCAACGAAAAGGAAGTACTATATTTTTTTGTAACAATTTTGCTACAATAAAACGATGTGTCATCAAAAAGCTGTTTCATAATTATTTTTAGTTAGTAGTAATTTAAAATTGATTTTTAGCTACCATTTCTGCTACAATTTTTCCAGAAATAATTGAAGGAGGAACTCCTGGTCCTGGCACAGTAAGTTGTCCTGTAAAAAATAAATTCTTTACTTTTTTACTTTTTATTTTAGGTCTTAAAAATGCAGTTTGAGTTAATGTATTTGCCAATCCGTAAGCGTTTCCTTTATATGAATTATAATCCGCTATAAAGTCATTAACACAAAACGATTCTTTAAAAACAATGTTTTCTTTTACATTTTGATTGGTTAGTTTTTCCAATCGATTAATTATTTTTTGAAAATAGTGTTCTCTAATTATTGGAGTATCTTCAATACCTGGAGCAATTGGAATTAAAAAAGTAGCCGCTTCCTGATTTATAGGGGCAAAACTATTATCGGTTATACTTGGGAAACTTGCATAAAAAAGCGGCTCTTTTGGCCATTTTGGCGTATCATAAATTTCAATTGCATGTGCATCAAAATCAGTATCAAAAAATAAGGTATGATGTGATACATTTTTTAGTTTTTTATTAAAACCAACATAAAACAGAAGTGAGGAAGGAGCAAATGTCTTAGTACTCCAATATTCTTCGGAATACATTCTATATTTTTTATCTAAAAGAGTTTCAGAATGATGATAATCAGCGCCACTTATAACAATATCTGCTTTTAAAAATTCACCGTTAACTTTAACTCCTTTTACTACACCTTTTACTACTTCAATTTTTTCAACATTTTGGTTTGTTTTAATGGTTACGCCTAATGATGTTGCTAAAGAAGTAAATCCTTTAACTACTTCAAACATTCCTCCCTTTGGATGCCAAGTACCTAAACCAAAATCGGCATAATTCATAAAGTTGTAAAAGTTTGGCGTATTTGAGGGTTTTGCACCTAAAAAAAGTACAGGAAACTCTAATATTTGAATCAGTTTTTTGCTTTTAATATTATTTCTAATTTCTTTACTAATACTCTTAAAAAATTGAGAAACATTTATAATAGTGTCTTTTGTAATAAGCTCAGTAATAGAATTTCCAGGCTTATAAACCATATTATTTACCGCAATTTCGTAATTAAATTTTGCAGCATTTAAAAACTTTTTTAAATAAACAGAGCTTCCTTTTTCCTCTTTTTCAAAAATTGTATAGATTTCATCAATTTTGTCAGAAATTATTATGGAATCAAGCATATTAAAGTATACTTGATAAGCAGGAGCTAGTTTTTCTAAATCATAAAAATCGGAAGGTTTTTTATTAAAATCGTTGAAAAATTTCTCAAAAACATCAGGCATCCAATACCAAGTTGGGCCAATATCAAATTTAAAACCAAGTTTTTCTAAAACGCGCGCTCTACCTCCAACACTACTATTTTTTTCTAGTATTGTAACATTATAACCTTTATTTGCTAAGTAACACGAAGCAGAAAGTGAGGAAAATCCAGAGCCTATTATAATTATATTTTTCATATTTTGTTTAACAAATATAGTAAAAGATTAAACAAAATAAAATATTTCAAAAAAAATTATATAACTTTTAACAAATCAAGTAACGATTTAAAAATATGAACTTGAGGTATTTCTATATTTTCTTGCTCTAGTTCAGCAATTTTATAACCTAAAACCCATAGTGAATCTTTAGAGTTTTTTAAAATAGAAGTATACACCTGATTTAAATATGTTATTACCGAATCTTTCGAAGGCTCCACGGTTAAATAAGTAATAAAACAAGTAGTATTATCACTATTTTTTAAATCTTGCAAATTATCTACTGGAACACTTTGGCCTAAATAAATAGAGTTATAACCACGCATTAATAATTCAAAATGAAGATACAACAATCCTAATTCATGTATTTCATGCATTGGCAAATACAAAACAAACTTTTTAGATTTTTTAGTAGATGGTAATTGCTGTATTTTCTCAATATTAATATGAATTTTTTGCTTGATTAAGTTAGTAATAAAATGCTCATGTGCTGGCGTTATTGAATTAACTTGCCATAAAACACCAACTTCATTTAAAAAAGGTTTAAATATTTTTATAAAAATGTTTTGGAATGAAGTTGTAGCTAATAAATTATTGTATATCTGGTTAAATAGTCTTTCATCAAAATTTAACATGGCCAATTTTAATGAATTTGATGCTTCGCTTTCAAAACCTTCTTTAAAAACAAGCTCTCTAACCCTTAATGCAATTTTATCTTCAGATAAATCAGCTATTTTAGAAATTTTTAATCCGCTATTATAAAGCAATGATACATTTAAAAGTTTTTGTAGATTATTTAAATTATAGTACCTAATATTTGAATCTGTTCTTTGAGGCTGAAATAAATTGTATCGCTTTTCCCAAATTCTTATAGTATGAGCTTTTATTCCTGAAAAATTTTCAAGATCTCGAATTGTAAATTCTGTTTTTATATTGTTCAATTTATTACGTTTTTTATTAAACAAATATAAATTAACTTTTTTATTAAACAAAAAAAGAGGTCATTAATGGCCTCTTTTTAAATTTTATTAAAAATTTAAAAAATTATTTAGTTAAATACATTTTTCTTCGAGAATACAATTCGTAGAACTGATCGTCTTTTAAACTATCAATAAATAAAATACTTTCTCCTGTGGACTTCATTTCAGGTCCTAATCGTTTATCTACATTAGGGAATTTATTAAATGAAAACACTGGTTGTTTTATTGCAAAACCATCTAGTTTAGGATTAAAATTAAAATCTTTTAATTTATTTTCACCCAACATAATTTTAGTTGCGTAATTAACATATGGTTCTTTATACGCTTTTGATATAAATGGCACAGTACGTGAAGCTCTTGGATTTGCTTCTATTATATAAACCGTATCATCTTTAATCGCAAATTGAATATTAATTAATCCAACCGTTTTTAATGCTAAAGCTATTTTTTTAGTATGATCTTTTATTTGTTGCATTACAAATTCACCTATATTAAACGGTGGCAATGTTGCATTAGAATCTCCTGAATGAACTCCACAAGGTTCAATATGTTCCATAATTCCTATAATATAAACATCTTCTCCATCACAAATAGCATCTGCTTCAGCTTCAATAGCTCCGTCTAAATAATGATCTAACAACAACATATTATTTGGAATTTTTCGAAGTAAATCCACTACATGTTTTTCCAACTCTTCTTTATTAATTACAATTTTCATTCCTTGTCCTCCTAAAACATATGAAGGGCGAACTAAAATTGGGAAATCTAATTTATCAGCTATTTCGGATGCTTCATCAGCTGTTGTTGCTGTACCATATTTTGGAAAAGGAATTTTTAACTCCACTAATAATTCTGAAAATCGTTTTCTATCTTCAGCTAAATCTAGTGCTTCAAAACTTGTTCCAATAATTTTAATACCATATTTATCTAGCTTTTCAGCTAATTTTAAAGCAGTTTGTCCGCCTAATTGTACAATTACTCCTTCTGGTTTTTCATGACGAATAATATCGTAAATATGCTCCCAGAATACTGGTTCAAAATATAGTTTATCTGCGGTATCAAAATCTGTTGAAACTGTTTCTGGGTTACAGTTTATCATAATAGTTTCGTAACCAGCTTCTTTTGCTGCTAAAACTCCATGCACACAACAGTAATCGAACTCAATTCCTTGACCAATTCTATTTGGCCCGGAACCTAAAACAACCACTTTCTTTTTATTAGAAACTACACTTTCATTATCTGCATAACTTCCTTCAGTAGTTGTCATTCTATTTTCAAAAGTAGAATAATAATATGGTGTTTGTGCATCAAATTCTGCCGCACAAGTATCTACTAATTTATAAACTCTATGAATGCCTAATTCTTCTCTTCTTTTATATATTTCACTTTCCCAACAACCTAACATATGAGCTATTTGTCTATCTGCAAAACCTTTTTGTTTGGCTTCTAATAATAATTCGTACGTTAAAGTTTCTAACTCATATTTAGAAATTTCGGTTTCTAAAGCTAATAATTCTTCATATTGTTTTAAAAACCACATATCAATTTTTGTAATCTCGTATATTCTACTCAAAGGTATTCCCATTTGAATTGCATCATATATTACAAAAACACGATCCCAACTTGGATTTTTTAGTTTCTCAATAATTACATCATAATTCTTCTCCCCTTTACCATCTGCACCTAATCCATTTCGTTTTATTTCTAATGATTGTGTAGCTTTATGCAATGCTTCTTGAAACGAACGACCAATTCCCATAACTTCACCAACGGATTTCATCTGTAAACCAACGGTTCTATCCGACCCTTCAAATTTATCAAAATTCCAACGTGGAATTTTTACGATTACATAATCTAAAGTTGGTTCAAATAAGGCAGAAGTTGTTTTAGTAATTTGATTATTTAATTCATCTAAATTATAACCAATAGCTAGTTTTGAAGCTATTTTAGCAATAGGATATCCTGTTGCTTTTGATGCCAATGCTGAAGAACGCGAAACTCTAGGATTAATTTCAATTGCAATTATATCTTCATTTTTATCAGGGCTTACAGCAAATTGCACGTTACAACCTCCTGCAAAATCACCAATAGAACGCATCATGTGAATTGCCATATCGCGCATTCTCTGAAATGTAGTGTCGCTTAAAGTCATTGCTGGAGCAACCGTAATAGAATCTCCTGTATGAATTCCCATAGGATCCATATTTTCTATGGTACAAATTATTACCACATTATCATTTTGATCACGTAACAATTCTAATTCGTATTCTTTCCACCCTAATAAAGCCTTATCTATTATAACTTCATGAATTGGTGATGCTTCTAAACCTCTACGTAATAAGTTATTAAAATCTTCTTTTTCATAAACAATAGAAGCTCCAAATCCTCCCAAAGTAAACGAAGGTCTAATCACCAATGGGAAACCAAATTTTTGTGCAATTTCTTTTCCTTGTAAAAAAGATGCTGCAGTAGCAGAAGGTGCTTGACCAATTCCTATTTCTATCATCAATTTTCTAAATTGCTCTCTATCTTCAGTAATATTAATTGCATCAATATCTACTCCTATTAAACGCACATCAAAATCATCCCAAATACCTCTATCTTGTGCTTCAATACATAAATTTAAAGCAGTTTGTCCTCCCATAGTTGGTAAAACAGCATCAATATTAGGATGAAGTTTTAATATTTGAACAATTGATTTTGTAGTTAATGGTTTTAAATATACATGATCCGCCAAAGAAGGATCTGTCATAATAGTAGCAGGATTTGAGTTAATCAAAACAACTTCAATTCCTTCTTCTTTTAGTGAACGAATAGATTGAGATCCAGAATAATCAAATTCACAAGCTTGACCAATAACAATTGGCCCTGAGCCTATAATTAAAACCGATTTTATGTTAGTATTTTTTGGCATGTAGTACTTAAATTATTTATTTGTAAATATCTGTAAATTTAGTTTTTGTATATAAAATAGTTTTCAAAACTTATTAAATGATCAAAAAAAAGGTGTTACTAATAAAAGTAACACCCTAAATATATAAAACTTAGTTTCATTATTTTTTTGGTCTCGGATCAGAAGATACACTTAATCTTTTTCTACCTTTAGCTCTTCTTCTTGCCAACACTTTTCTTCCTGCAACACTTGACATGCGTTCTCTGAACCCGTGTTTATTCCTTTTTTTTCTTTTTGATGGTTGATAAGTCCTTTTCATTTCTTATATCTTTAAATCGTGTATCTTTAGTTAAATTACGCTTTAATTTTGTCCTCTAAAAGCGTTGGCAAATATACAATTACTTTTGTGTTTGACAAATAGAATTTTAAAAAAATTAAAAAAATATTCAATAGCAAAAAAACTAAAAATAACTACATTTATAAAAATTAAAAAACAGGACATTTATGTATAAAAAACCAATGCTTAAAGAAGGAAGCTTAAAAGATAATGTAATTGTAGTAACTGGAGGAGGTAGCGGATTAGGAAAAGCTATGACAACATACTTTTTAGAATTAGGTGCAAATGTAGTTATTACTTCTAGAAATTTTGAAAAATTGGTAGCAGTAAAAGAAGAGTTAGAAACTAAAACAGGTGGAAAAGTGCTTCCTGTTAAATGTGATGTTAGAAATTATAATGAAGTTGAAAATGTATTGGCTGAAACATTAAAGAAGTTTGGCAAAGTAGATGGTTTATTAAATAATGCTGCTGGTAATTTTATAAGTCCAACGGAACGATTATCCGCAAATGCTTTTGATACTGTAATTGATATTGTATTAAAAGGCAGTAAAAACTGTACGCTTGCTTTTGGAAAACACTGGATTGAAAAAAAACAAGAAAAAGCTACCATTTTAAATATTGTAACCACTTACGCCTGGACAGGTTCAGCTTATGTAGTTCCATCAGCTACAGCAAAAGCAGGTGTTTTAGCTATGACACGCTCACTTGCTGTAGAATGGGCAAAATATGGAATTCGTTCTAATGCTATTGCTCCAGGCCCATTTCCAACAAAAGGTGCTTGGGACAGATTATTACCCGGCGATTTAAAAGAAAAATTTGACATGAAAAAGAAAGTGCCTGTTGGCAGGGTTGGTGTTCATCAAGAATTAGCAAATTTAGCTGCTTATTTAATGAGTGATTTTTCGGCTTATATAAATGGTGAAGTAATAACTATTGACGGTGGAGAATGGCTAAAAGGTGCTGGAGAATTTAATATGCTTGAAGATATTCCTGAAGAAATGTGGGATATGCTTGAAGCCATGATTAGAAGTAAAAAGAAAAAATAATATCACATAATTATCTAAAAAAATTAGAAACCTTCAAAATTTAAAAATTTTGAAGGTTTCTCTTTTGCCAACTAAAATAGAGTTAGTACTTTTGCCCAAACCTAACAACAATGAAAAACACCAAATATGTTTTTGTAACCGGAGGCGTTACTTCTTCACTTGGAAAAGGCATAATTGCAGCATCTTTAGCTAAATTATTACAAGAACGAGGATACTCTGTTACTATTCAAAAACTTGATCCATACATAAATATTGACCCAGGAACCTTAAACCCTTATGAACATGGCGAATGTTATGTTACTGATGATGGAGCAGAAACAGACTTAGATTTAGGACATTATGAACGATTTTTAAATATTCCTACATCACAATCTAATAATGTTACTACTGGAAGAATTTATCAATCAGTAATTGAAAAAGAACGCAAAGGAGATTTTTTAGGAAAAACAGTGCAAGTTATTCCACATATTACTGATGAAATTAAGCATAGAGTTCAAATATTAGGAAATACAGGAGAATTTGATATTGTTATTACTGAAATTGGTGGAACTGTAGGTGATATAGAATCTTTGCCTTATGTTGAATCTGTTCGTCAATTATTATGGGAATTAGGTGAAGATAACGCCATGGTAATTCATTTAACTTTAGTTCCATATTTAGCTGCTGCTGGAGAATTAAAAACTAAACCTACACAACACTCGGTTAAAATGTTAATGCAAAGTGGTGTAAGTCCAAATATTTTAGTTTGTAGAACAGAACATGAAATTTCGGATACTATAAAACAAAAACTAGCATTATTTTGTAATGTTAGAGAAGAAAATGTTATTCAATCTATTGATGCAGAAACCATTTACGATGTTCCAAATTTAATGCTTGAAGAAGGTTTAGATATTGCGGTATTAAAAAAATTAAATTTAGCGCACAAAAAACAACCAAAACTAAAATCTTGGAATCAGTTTTTAACAAATTTTAAAAACCCAAAATACACCGTTGAAATTGGTTTAGTTGGTAAGTATGTAGAATTACATGACGCATACAAATCTATTTCTGAGGCATTTATTCACGCAGGTGCAAAAAATAAAGTAAGTGTTAATATTCATTGGATTCATTCCGAAGAATTAACCGTTAAAAATGTACCAAGAAAATTAAAAAAATTAAACGGAATTTTAGTTGCACCAGGTTTTGGCGAACGTGGTATTGAAGGCAAAATTGAAGCAGTAAAATATGCTCGTGAAAATAAAATTCCATTTTTAGGAATTTGCTTAGGAATGCAAATGGCAGTTATAGAATTTGCACGAAATGTTTTAGGGTTAAAGGATGCTAATTCTACAGAAATGGATGCTAACACTAGCAATCCAGTAATAGCTATTATGGAAGAGCAAAAAAATATTACTAATTATGGTGGAACCATGCGTTTAGGAGCTTGGGATTGTAAACTAACCGAAAATAGTAAAGTTGCAAAAATCTATAAAACTAAAAATATAAGTGAACGCCACAGACATCGTTTTGAATTTAATAATAGTTATTTAAATGATTTTGAAAATTCAGGAATGATTGCCACAGGTAAAAATCCAAAAACCAATTTAGTTGAAGTTGTTGAAATTCCTTCACATCCTTGGTTTATTGGGGTTCAATATCATCCAGAGTATAAAAGTACCGTTTTAAATCCACATCCTTTATTTGTGAATTTTGTAAAAGCCTGTTTGGAACACTCTTTGAACTATTAGTTATACTATAATTAACTCATAAAATAAACTAAACATCTCATTGATTTTAGTATTTTTGTCGGACTTTTTATACAATTATTAAAAAGCAAATGACAATTTGACATTTAAAATATACCATGGAAGAAAAAAAATTAGATTTAAATTCAATAATAGGATTTGTTTTAATTGGTGCCATAATGTTATGGTGGATGTACAGCAACCAGCCAACACCTGAAGAATTAAAAGCCAAAGCGGAAACAGAACAAGTTCAAAAAGATTCTATATCCGAACAAAATAATAGTGAAGAAAAAACAGCGATAGCTGAAACTCCTATCGTTGCAAATGATTCTTTATCTATAGCACAAGCAAAAAATGCTTTAGGTAATTTTGCTTATTCAGCTTCTCTGCCATCCGCTACTAATACCGAAACTGTTTTAGAAAATAAAGTTTTAAAATTAGTTATTGCAAATAAAGGTGGTTACATAAAAGAAGCGCTTATTAAAAATTTTGTAACCTACGATTCTTTACCGCTTTATTTAATTAAAGATAAAAACGCATCTTTTAATATAAATTTTGGAACTTCAGATAATAGAATTTTAAATACTAAAGATTTATATTTTCAGCCAACCTTAACAAAAAATGGAGAAAATCAGGTGCTTTCTATGAAATTAAAAGTGTCTGATAATAAGTATTTAGAGTATAGATATGAAATTAAACCAGATAAATATATGGTGGATTTCACTATTCATTCTCAAGGTTTAAATTCTTCATTAAATACTGCATCGCCAATAACTTTAGATTGGGATTTAAAAGGGTATCGTCATGAAAAAAGTATTAAATACGAAAATCAGCATACCGAGTTGTATTATGAAAAGGAGGATCAAAAAATTGATTATTTATCCATGGGTAGAGATGATGATGCAACTGAGAACGATGTAAATTGGGTAGCATTTAAACAACAGTTTTTCTCTTCTATATTAATTTCAAAAGAAGGTTTTAATAATGCACAAATTGCTTCAAAAAACTTAGTAAAAGACGAGGAAAAAGATACCATTTATACTAAATATTTCTCTTTAAAAGCTCCACTTGCATTAACTAATGGAGAATTAAATTACAATATGAATTGGTATATCGGCCCTACCGATTATAAAATTCTTAAAAAATACGATAGAAACATTAAAGAAATAGTAAATTTAGGATGGGGAATTTTTGGTTACATTAACCGTTTAATTTTTATGCCTGTATTTGGCTTTTTAGAAAGTTTTATTGGTAGTTATGGACTTATTATTATTTTACTAACTATTGTGGTTAGAATAATTATGTCGCCATTAGTTTACAAATCGTATCTATCGAGTGCTAAAATGAAGGTTTTAAAACCTGAAATGGATGAACTAAACAAAAAATTCCCAGGAAAAGAAAATGCTATGAAACGTCAACAAGAAACTATGGCGTTACAACGTAAAGCTGGTGTTAGTCCATTAGCAGGTTGTATTCCTGCATTATTACAAATGCCTGTATTCTTTGCGTTATTTAGATTTTTCCCTTCGAATATAGATTTAAGACAAAAAAGTTTTTTATGGGCAACCGATTTATCAGCATACGATTCTGTTTATAAATTACCGTTTCATATTCCTTTATATGGAGATCATATTAGTGTATTTCCAATTTTAGCATCCATTGCCATTTTCTTTTATATGAGAATGAGTCAAAGTCAACAAATGAATATGCAAGCACCTGCTCAAGAAGGTATGCCTGATATGCAAAAAATGATGAAAATGATGATGTATTTTTCACCATTAATGATGTTAATTTTCTTTAATATGTATGCAAGTAGTTTAAGTTTATATTATTTTGTATCTAACTTACTTACCGTATCTATAATGTTAATTATTAAAAATTACATTATTGATGAAGATAAAATTCACGCTCAAATTCAAGAAAACAAAAAGAAACCTAAAAAAGAAGGTAAGTTTAGACAAAAGTTGAACCAAGCAATGAAACAAGCTCAAGAACAACAGGCTAAACAAAAAAAGAAATAATCTTTTAGTGTATACTTATAAAAAAACCGGAATTAATATTCCGGTTTTTTTGTATTAAAAATTACTAAATTCCTTTTTGTTAATCTATATCAATTTGTTAAATCTTTGCCATTAAGTTTTCTTCATGAACTTTTAAGATATTACCACTAGCATCAAAATAAACCTTTTTCATATTCTTTCCTTTTTTAATGTTAAGTTTATATCTATCCATTTTCTTTTCATCTTTATAATGAATCATTTTATAATGATCTTCGGTAATTACCCATCCTGGAAAATCTTTTAAAACAGCATCTTCAACAGATATTGGTAATTCTACATTTTTACCGTGTTCAACAGTGCTTATTAATTTACCATCTTTATTATAGGTAGCTACCAAAGATTCATTTTTACCCTTTAATATTACTTGGTAAGTATCATAATCACTATTAGATTCAATACTTCTATCTACAATAACGTTGTCATCAATAAATTCTAATGGCACTGCATCAAACTCTTCAACTACTAAGTCTGGAAAATCTTGACTTACATTTTCAACTATTGCAACTGGCATTTCTTCCTTATTCAATTTTGCTTTATACAACACTTTGTCTTGATCTTGAGCATAGGATTGAACCATAAATCCTATTAAAAATAGCCCTAAAATTGTTTTTTTCATTTTTTAATTAGTTTAAATATTATACAATTGTTTTTACTCAGAAATAATTGTTTTTATTATTTGAAAGATTGAATTATTAAAGCGCTTTAGAAAATAAATCAACCTTAATAGTTAATAAAAACTAAGAAATTTTTTCTTTAAACTTTTTTAATTTTGATTTCACTTTATTAAACAATTCATTAGAATCTGCATTTGTATTTACCGATTTTTTAAGGTTTTTAATTTCTTCGTCTAATTCTTTAAATATTATATCTTGATTACCATATCCTAATACTTCCGCAATTTTTAATTGGTATTTTGCATTGTCTAATAAATTAATAACTACTAAATTATTTTTACTTTTATTGTCTACATATTTTTGAGCTGCTTCATCAAGCAAAGCTTTGGCTCTTAAAATTGGTATTGGCACCACTTCTTGTTCGGTAACTAATTCATTAGTTGTTGAAATTAATAATGATTTTGCTTCTTCTAATTTATTTAATCCAATTAGGTGTACTGCTTTTTCAATTTCTTTTGGATATACTCCCAATGGAAGATTTACGGTTGTTATATCAATTTCACTTGACAACCCAGAAAGTAATTGCTTTGCTTCTTGTAATTGACCTGTTTTTAAAGCTCTTTCAGCATCTTTAGTAATTTGCTTAATAGTGCTTATATCTGATATTAAATCATTTGTTTTTACTTTAACATCTATTGGAATTATGTCTAAATCTGGATATTTATTTGTAACAATTTCTATTTGTCCAATAACTTTTTCAAGTTTATTTATGGCATCAACATCGTCATTTTTTGAAAGTAATTGTATTGCTTCTTGAGTTCCTAAAACAGCTTGTGTAGCTTCTTTAACCATTTTTTCTCTGGCCTTCATAACTTTTTCAAGTGTTACCTTATTTTGTGCTTTATTTATAAGACTATCTTCCTTTTTATCAAGAAAAGGTTTCTGAATTGCAACTTCTGGTTTATTAGATGTATTATTTAAAATAGCATTGTTTTTTTTATTTTGACATGAAGTAAAAACAAAAATAATAGAAGCTAATAGGACCGCTTTTGTTACTAAATTTTTCATTTTATTTGGTTTTAATTACTAATACGTTTTTGTTAATTATAGATAGTTATTCAACTTTTATCAATAAGCTTAAACAATAATTTTGTTTTGCCTTTTTTGAAACCTAAAAGTTCTAATTCTTGTACAAAGGTATATTCTAAAACACGCGGAAGTCTACCACTAAAGTGGTATAAATCATTGATTTAACATAAAATTATGTTAAATAAAATTAGCATCATTTTTATGAGAATCATAATAAAAAGAAGTGTAAAAAGGAAACTAGCTATTCTTAAATTTATTAAGTAAAGCTTCAATATTTTTAATTTCAATATGATTTCTTTCTACTTCAATTACTTTATCTTCTTTTAGTTTTTGCAAGTGCCTATTTAAAACGTTTCTGGCACTACCTATCATATTTGCAAGATCGGTATGAGATAAATTATTAATTAGTTTTAATTGTGAAGGGTGAAGATTAGTATTTATATCTTTTACAAACAATTTTATAGTTCTAGACCAAGTATTTAATAAAGCTAAATCCGTAGCATTTTCTTCAAAAAAACGCATTTGATTTCCTAAATATGGTAATAGTGTTTTATTAAATTCAGGATGTTTATTTATCCATTCTTTAGCTAATTTCATTGGTACCACTAATGCTTCTACGTCATCTAAAGCTTCTGTAAAAACATGATGTTCTTCAGAATCTAACAAGCAAATAATATCAAAAATATTTCCTGACGCTAGTATTTCAATAATATATTCTTTACCATTAGTGCTATTAATTTGAAAAACTTTAACTCTGCCTTTTGTAATAAGGTAAAATTTATTTTTAGTTAACTCACTATTAAAAGGGCTTTCGCCTTTTTTCCAATTTTCAACTGAAAACTCAGTTAATATTTCTTCTATTGTCCCATCACTTAATTCAGAAAAATGTGGAGATTTTTTTATGAATTTAAAATAATAATTAAATTTAGTTGTATCCTTTTTCATTAATGATTAACTTTAAGGTAAAATTAAGTAAAAATCATCTTAAAAATATCCTAAATTAAGTAGTTTTGAATTTTACATTTTAATCTTATTTTTATAATCTAAATTTTAATTGATGGCACGGTTAAATAACTCCTATAAAATTTTAGAAGAAGAAAACTTAATTATTGAATACTTTTCAGGAATTTTAACTATTGAAACCCTTATAAAATTCAAAAAAAATCTCATACAAGATCCTAGTTTTTCAGTAAATTATAATTATTTACTTTACTTTAAAAACGTAACTTTTAAAATAGACGTACAAGATATATCAGAGTATGTTACTTTTTCAAATAAATATTTAATGGCAAATAAAAATAGAAAACTTGCAATGGTTACTGATACTCCAAACCAAGTGGCTTAGGCTACATTGTTTAAAATACAAAACAGTAAACACGAAATGCAAAAAATTGAGATATTTTCAACAACTAAAAATGCGCTACATTGGCTAGGGTTAGATATCTCTATTTTAGATAATGTTGATTTCATGAACAAATGGGATTAATCTAATCTATACTATCCAAATTTTAAGTAAATTTGATTACAAATTTGGTTGTAATGAAATCTACTCAAAAAATTTTACTATTTCTTTTATTTATATTTTTAAGTTTAAGTTGCTCTACTAATAACAATGAGCCAACTCCAACTCCTATTCCTGAAAACAATACTAAAGAATTAACCATTTTCCATATTAATGATTCCCATGGAAGTATAGAAAATTTTGCGAAAATTAAATATATTGTTGACCAAGAAAAAAAAGAAAACAGTGTACTATTAGTTTGTGCTGGCGATATTTTTTCAGGTAATCCTGTAGTGGATAATTATGATCCTAAAGGTTATCCAATGATTGATTTAATGAATAAAGTTGGATTTGATATTAGTGAAATTGGAAACCACGAATTTGATTATGGTGAAACCGTTTTGGAAGATAGATTAAATCAAGCACAATTTAGCTGGGTTTGCGCAAATGTTAATATGAATACAACAGGAATACCTCAGCCAAAAACATACCAAACTATTACAAAAGATAATATTAAAGTTACTTTTTTAGGACTAGTAGAAACTAACGGAAAAGATGATGATATAATCCCCTCAACACACCCTTGGAGAGTTCAAGATTTAACTTTTCAAAAATATAATGATGTTATTGGAAATTATTCTCAAATAAAAGAAACTGAGAATTCCGACTTGTATATTGCCCTTACGCATTTAGGACTAAACACAGATAAATATATTGCTACTAATTATCCTTATTTTGACTTAATAATTGGCGGGCATTCTCACTCTGTTGCAAATACTACTACTAATAATATTCCCATCTTTCAAGCTGGATCAAATCTAAATTATTTGGGGAAAATTAAACTTACTATTATCAATAAAAAAATTGAAAGTTTACAATATAATTTAATTGATTTAAATACTTATCAAAATGAAGATTCATCCATTAAGGAAAATATTGATAATTATAATAATATGGCAAATTTAGATGAAGTTATTGGATATTCATCTTACTACCACAATAGCCAACAAGTAGGATATTTTTATACAGATATTCTTAAAAATGAAATGAATGTAGATGTTACTTTTCAAAATACTGGCGGTATAAGAAATAGTCTGGATCAAGGTGATATTACAAAACGTGAAATTTTTGAAATTGATCCTTTTAATAATGGTTGTGTAACTTATTCTATGACTGTTAGCGAAATAAAAAACTTTTTAAAAGGAAGTAAAATTGCAATTTATTATGCTGGTATTAAAATTGAAGAAGCTAATAATGAAGTAATTATTAAAAATTTGAATAATGAATTATTAAATGATAACACAACTTTAACCATTGGATTAAATGATTATATTCCAGCAGTTTACGATACATATTTCACCCAAACACCAACTTATAAAACGTATACAACTGCAGAAGGAATTATAGATTATCTAAAAAATAATACAACTCCAATAAATTATACTTCGTATAATAATTATTTTAAATTTGAATAAGAGGTTCGTTTTATTATTTATTTAAAAAATTTAAAACGTTTTTTTCAATCCTTTCATTAATATTGCTAACATCCGATTTTACAAAAGTTTCTCCTGTAATATTTTCGTATAATTCAATATATCTTTCTGAAATTTCATTGATTTTTTCTGTAGTCATTTCTGGAACTTGTTGCCCTTGTTTTCCTTGAAATCCATTTTCAATTAACCACTGACGAACAAATTCTTTAGAAAGCTGCTTTTGAGCTTCACCTCTATTTTGTCTTTCTTTATATCCATCGTTATAAAAATAACGAGAGGAATCTGGAGTATGAATTTCGTCAATTAAAACTATTTTACCTTCTTTAGTTTTTCCAAACTCATATTTAGTATCCACTAAAATTAAACCTCTTTTAGCTGCTATTTCAGAACCTCTTTTAAATAATTCTCTGGTATATTTTTCCAATAATTCATAATCATTTTTCGACACAATACCTTTTGAAATAATATCTTCCTTAGATATATCTTCATCATGATTTCCATCATCGGCTTTAGTTGAAGGTGTTATAATTGGATTTGGGAATTTATCGTTTTCCTTCATTCCTTCTGGCATTGGCTCACCACAAAGTATTCGCTTGCCTGCTCTATATTCTCGTGCCGCATGACCCGATAAATAACCTCTAATAACCATTTCTACTTTAAATGGGGTACAATAATGACCAACGGTTACATTTGGATCAGGAACAGCTATCATCCAATTTTCAACAATATCTTCAGTAGATTTTAACATTTTTGAAGCTATCTGATTTAAAATTTGACCTTTAAATGGAATTTGTTTAGGCAAAACAACATCAAAAGCCGAAATTCTATCGGTTGCTATCATTACTAATAGCTCATCATTTATGTTGTAAACTTCTCTTACTTTTCCTTTGTATATACCTTTTTGTTTAGGAAAATTAAAGGTGGTATTGTTTATTGTATTACTCATTATTAGTAGTGTTGTGTTATTATTTTAAAATTTTATTTTATTCATTTCCTACTTCTATACTTTTATAAGCAGAAATAATTTGTTTAACTAATCGATGTCGAATTACATCTTTATCATCTAAATGCACAAAAGCAATTCCTTTTATTTCTTTTAAGGTTAAAACTGCTTCTTTAATTCCTGAAACCTGACGCCTTGGCAAATCTATTTGTCCTGGATCTCCAGTAATAATAAATTTAGCATTTTTTCCCATTCTAGTCAAAAACATTTTCATTTGATTATGGGTTGTGTTTTGTGCTTCATCTAAAATAACAAAAGCATTATCTAAAGTTCTACCACGCATAAATGCTAAAGGTGCAATTTGAATTATTCCTTTTTCTAAATAAGAATCTAGTCTTTCAAACGGAATCATATCTCGTAAAGCGTCATATAAAGGTTGCATATAAGGATCTAATTTCTCTTTTAAATCTCCCGGTAAAAATCCTAAATTTTCGCCAGATTCTACCGCAGGTCTGGTTAAAATTATCCGTTTAACTTCTTTTTCTTTTAAAGCTTTTACTGCCAATGCAACTGCAGTATACGTTTTTCCTGTTCCAGCTGGCCCAATGGCAAAAAGCATATCGTTTTTATCCATTTTTTCAACCATTTTACGTTGGTTAACTGTTTGAGCTTTAATAAGTTTCCCGTTAACTCCATGCACTAAAACTCCATCTGCAAATGTTTTAGTTTTATGCTCATTTCCATTAGAAGTTAAAATACGTTCAATACTATTTTCGTCTAACTTATTATACCTATTAAAATAAGCAATAATCATATTTAGGCGTTTCTCAAATTCATCTAAAATTTCGGGTTCGCCAAAAGCTTTAAGTTTGTTGCCACGCGCAACTATTTTTAATTTCGAAAAATATTTTTGAAGAATTTCAACATTTGAATTGTGAGCACCAAATAAATCATTCGGATTAATTTCGGTAAGTTCTATTATTCTTTCGTTCAAATGAAAATGTATTAAGTTTTATAAAAAAATTTGTATTCTATTAATAGAATAATTGATTAGATTTGCATAACAAATGTACTAAATAACAAATTATCTTTTTTAAATGTTTATGAATAAGTTGTAAACATTTTATTAAAAAATTTACATATATTTTTCACTAAAAAAACAATGCTATAGTAGATGTCAATAATTACCTTAACCACTGATTTTGGGATAAAAGACCATTTTGTTGGAGCTATAAAAGGCACCATTTATAATGAATTACCAGATGCCAGAATTGTTGACATTTCACATGACATATCTCCGTTTAACATAACAGAAACTGCTTATATTTTAAAAAATGCTTACAAAAGTTTCCCTATTGGAAGTATTCATATTATTGGAGTAGATTCGGAATTAAATGATGAAAATAAGCATATAGCTTTAAAATTAGATAATCATTATTTTATTTGTCCAAATAATGGCGTAATTTCCTTGCTTGCTAACGAAATTAAACCAGAAAAAATAGTGGAAATTAATATTCACGATCGTGTTGAAACTAGTTTCCCTGTTTTAGATGTTTTTGTAAAAGTTGCCTGTCATATTGCACGTGGAGGAACTTTAGAAGTTATTGGAAAAGCAATAACAACATTTAAAAAAATTATAGAACTACAACCTAAAATTTCTGACGATTTAAAAACACTTACTGGAAATATTATTTATGTTGATAATTACGGAAATTCTATAAGTAATATTACAAAAAAAGTGTTTCAAGAAGTTGGTAAAGGAAGATCTTTTGAAATAAATGCTAGCAAATACCATTTTACTAAAATTCAAAATAAATATAGTGATATTGTAGATTTTACTTTACCAATTGATCAACGTCAAAAAGATGGCAGTAAACTTGCTATTTTTAATTCAGCAGATTACTTAGAAATTGCTATTTTTAGAAGTAATCTAAAAAATGTTGGAGGCGCTTCAACACTATTAGGACTTAACTACAGAGATACTATAACCATAAAATTTAGCTAAAATGCTCGTACGAATTGTAAAAATGAGTTTCAATTTATCGAAAATAGAAATATTCCTTAAAAATTTTCATAAAAATAAAGTTCACATTCGAAATTTTGAAGGATGTAAATTATTAGAACTAAACCAAGATATTAATAATCCATCTATATTTTTTACTTATAGTTATTGGGAATCTGAAAATCATTTAAATGCTTATAGAAACTCCGATTTATTTAAAGAAGTTTGGAATAATACAAAAATTTATTTCAATGAAAAACCAGAAGCTTGGAGCGTAACAAAAGTGGAAAGTTTACCATAATTAAGTAAAAGCAGTTTCTAAAAATAACCGCATTTTTACTTAGTTAATTTTAATTTAAAAACTGTTAATAAATATCTTTTTAAAAACAACTTATTTAGAATATATTTGTACAACATTGTAATAAAATAATCGTAAATGAAATTTATAGTATCAAGCAGCCAATTGCTTAAACAACTCCAAGTTTTAGGTGGAGTAATTAACAATAGTAATACGTTACCTATTTTAGATAATTTTTTATTTGAACTTAATAATAATGAATTAAAGCTATCTGCTTCAGATTTAGAAACTACTATGAGCACATCCATTGAAGTAGAATCTGATTCTAATGGTTCTGTAGCTATTTCTGCACGATTATTACTAGATACTTTAAAAACATTTCCTAATCAACCTTTAACCTTTAAAATGGAAGAAAACAAGGTTGAAATAAGCTCAAGCCAAGGAAAATACGATATGGCTTATTTTGATGGAAGTGAATTTCCAAAAGCAGTTACAATTGAATCTCCAAAAAGTGCTGTAGTTCCAGGAGAAATTTTAGCAACTGCTATTTCAAAAACAATTTTCGCTGCAGGTAATGATGATTTAAGACCTGTAATGAGTGGTGTATTTTTCCAATTTAGTTCTGAAAGCTTAACTTTTGTAGCTACAGATGCTCATAAATTAGTTAAATATTCACGAACTGATGTAACTGCTAACGACACTGCTGAATTCATTATGCCAAAAAAACCTTTAAATTTATTAAAAGGTATTTTAGGAGGAACAGAAAGTGATGTAACTATTGAATATAACGATGCAAATGCAAAATTTACTTTTGATAATGTAGTTTTAGTTTGTAGATTAATTGATGGAAAATATCCTAATTACGATGCAGTTATTCCAAAAGAAAATCCAAACAAATTAACTGTTGATCGAAGTAGTTTTCTAAACTCAGTTAAACGTGTTTCTATATTCTCAAATAAAACCACACACCAAATTCGTTTAAAAATGGCTGGAACCGAATTAAACATTTCAGCTGAAGATAAAGATTATGCAAATAAAGCCGAAGAACGATTAGTTTGTGAATATATTGGTGATGATTTACAAATTGGTTTTAACTCACGTTTTTTAACAGAAATGTTAAGCAATTTAAATTCTACAGATATTGTTATTGAAATGTCTATGCCAAACAGAGCTGGTATTCTAACTCCTCTAGATGGCGTTGAAGAAGGAGAATTTATAACCATGCTTGTTATGCCAGTAATGCTCAATCATTAAAAGCATTAATTCGAAAATATTTAAATCCGCTTTTGGCGGATTTTTTTGTATCATTGTTTTAAAATTATCATATGAATTTTTTAGCACACATATATCTTTCCTACAATCAAGAAAATATTTTGATAGGAAATTTTATTGCAGATGCTATTAAAGGAAATAAATATAAAAATTATCCTTCCGAAATTCAACAAGGAATTATATTACATAGAGCTATTGATTATTTTACCGATCAACACCCAAATGTAAAAAAAAGTAAAAGAAGACTTCATAAAAGATATGGCCACTATAAAGGTGTAATTATCGATATTTTTTACGATCATTTTTTAGCAAAAAACTGGCATAACTATTCAAAAATTGAATTACCTGCTTATGTTGAAAATGTATATACCATTTTAGAAAAAAACAGAAATACTCTTCCTGAGCAAATGCAAAAAATGCTTACTAGTATGATTAAATATAATTGGTTAGTTAACTATGCTTCTTTTGAAGGAATTGAACAAGTTTTAATTGGTATGAATAATCGTACTAATGGAATATCAAATATGAATAGAGCAATTGAAGATTTAAAAATAAATTATATTAAATTTGAAAAGGATTTTCTTCCATTTTTTGAGGAACTAATCCAATTTTCAGATAATAAAACACTAATTCTAAGAACTTTATGAAAAAATTATTCCTTATTCTATTTGTTGTAGCTTTAACAGTACAATGCAAAAAAGACGTACAACCTTTAAGTAAAGATTTAAAAACTACCGGTATAATTGCCGATAGTGCAATGGTAGTTTCCGCAAGAATAGAAGCATCCAAAATAGGCACATCCATATTAAAAAAAGGAGGAAACGCATTTGATGCAATGATTGCTACACATTATGCTTTAGCAGTTGCCTATCCTTTTGCTGGTAATATTGGTGGTGGTGGTTTTATGGTATATCGCAAAAATAATGGAGAAACTGGCGCCTTAGATTTTAGAGAAAAAGCACCAAAAGGAGCTTCTAAAAACATGTATCTAGATAAAAATGGAGACATTATTAAAGGAAAAAGTACTTTAGGAGCTATGTCTATTGGAGTTCCTGGAAGTGTAGATGGTATGTTTAAAGTTTATAAAAAATTTGGTTCTTTACCTTTTGCAGAATTAATTCAACCAGCAATAGATTTAGCTAAAAAAGGAGTTGTAGTAACTAAAAAACAAGCAAAAAACCTTGCAAAATATCGTCATTATTTTTCTGAAGTTAATCCAAATCCTGTTTTTTTAGATGCCGAATGGAAAGAAGGTGACACTATAAAATATCCCAAATTAGCTGAAACTTTAGAACGAATAAGAGACAATGGCAGAGACGGTTTTTACAAAGGAAAAACTGCAGATTTATTAGTTAATTATGTTAAAACAGTTGGTGGAATAATTACGCATGATGACTTAGAAAGTTACCAATCTATTTGGAGAAAACCTATTGAATTTACTTATAAAAACTTGAAAATTATTTCTATGTCACCTCCATCAAGTGGAGGAATTTGTGATGCGCAAATTTTTAAAGCTATTGAACCTTATAATATTGCTGAATATGGTCATAATTCCGTAAAATATATTCAATTAGTAACAGAAGCCGAACGAAGGGCTTTTGCTGACCGTTCTTTCTTTTTAGGAGATCCAGATTTTGTAAAAATTCCAATTGACACTTTAATTTCAGAAAAATATGTACAAAAAAGAATGGCCGATTTTAATTGGGATAAAGCAACTCCTTCATCCGAAGTTAAACATGGAAATATAATTGGTTACGAAAGTGATGAAACTACCCACTACTCTATTATAGATAAATTTGGAAATGCTGTTTCCATAACAACTACATTAAACGGAGCATACGGATCAAAAGTTTTAGTTTCTGACGGCGGTTTTTTATTAAATAATGAAATGGATGATTTTAGCTCTAAACCTGGAACACCAAATATGTTTGGTTTAATTGGTGCTGAAGCAAATTCTATACAACCTGAAAAACGCATGTTAAGCTCTATGACTCCAACTATTGTTGAAAACAATAAAAAACTTTATATGGTTGTTGGCGCACCTGGAGGATCTACTATTATAACTTCTGTTTTACAAACCATACTTAATGTATATGAATTTAATTATTCTATGCAAAAAGCAGTTGACGCTCCACGATTCCACCATCAATGGCTGCCAGATGTTATTACCTTTGAGCCAAAAGGTTTTGACTCCTCTTTATTTGAGAAATTAGAAAAAAAAGGATACAAAATAAATCAAAAAAACTCAAGAATACTTGGAAAAGTAGATGCTATATTGGTTTTGCCCAATGGCAAGTTAGAAGGCGGAGCAGATTATAGAGGTGATGATAAAGCATTTGGGTTTTAAATAAATGTACTTAATAATAAAAGCTAAATAAAAATGACATCAAATACTATATCTAATGGAATTTTAAAAGCTGTTGCCATAATTTTGGGCGTAACTCTTTTGATGTTATTCTTATATGAAATACAAACAATAATTATTTATATTGCCATTTCAGCAGTTTTATCATTAATTGCCAGACCAATAATTCGATTTTTAAAGCATCAATTAAAATTTCCGAATACATTATCGGTTATTACCACAATGCTTTTATTATTAGCAATTTTAGGTGGCTTAATAAGTATGTTTATTCCTTTAATTATTAAACAAGGTGAAAATTTAGCTTTACTAAATATCAATCAACTTCAACAGAATATTCAAAATTTAATAAATCAAGTTAATGATTATTTTTTAATACATAATATTGATATTTTAAATGAATTAAAACATGTTGATTTAATCAATAATTTAAACGCAATTCCAAACTTGTTAAACTCTGTAATAAGCATGCTTGGTAATTTTAGTATTGGTTTATTTTCAGTTATTTTTATTTCTTTCTTTTTAATGAAAGATACATACTTATTAGAAAATGCTATTTATGTTTTAGTAAATGATAAAAGTGAATCTAAAACCCGAAAATCAATTTCTTCCATTAAAAACTTATTATCAAGATATTTTATTGGTTTAGTGTTTCAAATAACTGTACTATTTATTATTTACACAATTGTGCTATTAATTTTTGGAATTGAAAATGCTGTAGTAATTGCTTTTTTATGTGCATTATTTAATTTAGTACCATATATAGGTCCACTAATTGGTGGTGTATTAATGCTATTTTTAACTATGAGTAGTAATTTAGGACAAGACTTTCAATCTGTAATTTTACCTACTACTATTTATGTAATGATTGGGTACTTATTTGCCCAATTAATTGATAATTTTATAAGTCAACCACTCATTTTTTCAAACAGTGTAAAATCACATCCGTTGGAAATATTTTTAGTAATAATGATAGGTGGACTTTTATTTGGAATTACAGGAATGATTATAGCTGTACCAACTTACACTGCTATAAAAGTAATATTAAAAGCTTTTTTATCGGATAATAAAATTGTAAAATCGTTGACAAAAAATTTATAGTTTAAATGAAAACTTATGTAGCGCTTTTACGAGGAATAAATGTGACTGGGCATAACAAAATTAAAATGATTGAATTGAAGTCGCTTTTTATAAACTTAGGTTTTAAAAATGTTACTACTTACATTCAAAGTGGAAATGTAATTTTTGAAGCTAATAAATCAGATACCAAAAAAATTGAAGAGCAGATAATTTCAGCCGCTAAAAATCAATTTAATTACACAATAAATGTATTAGTTATAACTATAGATTATCTAAAAACTATTTTTAATTCAAATCCTTTTTTAAAAAGAGAAAAAATTGATATTACAAAGTTGCACATTACACTTTTAAAAAACGAACCTAATTTAGAAAGCATTTCTCAAATTAAAAATCTTATTAAAACTAATGATGACGAGTTTGAAATACTAAATAAATGCGTTTATTTATATTGCCCAAACGGTTATGGTAAAACCAAATTGAATAATAATTTGTTCGAAAAAAAGTTAAAATCACCCGCAACAACTAGAAACTGGAAAACAATTACAAAATTAATTGAATTAAGTTCTTTAAACATTGAATAAAGCTATTTTAAATAAAGAAGTTCAGGATTTTATAAATTCTAATTTAAAATCGGATATTACAAAACTAATTTTAAAAGGAAGTCCTTTTGATACTGTTTCCATTCAAGAAATAGCTGAACAAGTTGAAGCAAAAAGCAAATGCAAAAAAAAATTACCAACTTGGTTTACTTCGAAAAATATATATTATCCAAATAAGCTAAATATTGAACAAACTTCTTCAGAAATTACCGCAAAACATAAAGCTAATTTAGTATCAGGAAAAACTTTAATTGATTTAACTGGCGGATTTGGAATAGACTCCTATTATTTTTCACAAAAAGTTAAAAATGTAACACATTGTGAAATTAATGAATATTTATCCAAAATAGTATCTCATAATTTTACAGAATTAGGTGCTAAAAACATTAAAACTTTTGCTGAAAATGGTTTTGAATACTTAGAAAAAATCAAAGGAAAATTTGATTGGATTTATGCCGATCCTTCAAGAAGAAATCAAGCCAAAGGAAAAGTATTTTTACTGCAAGATTGCCTTCCAAATATTCCTGAAAATTTAGATTTTTTATTTCAGTTTACCAATAATATTTTATTAAAAATATCCCCTATTTTAGATATAAAAAGTGCTATAAACGAATTAAAATTCGTAAAAGAAATTCACGTTGTTGCAGTTGAAAATGAAGTAAAAGAAGTATTATTTTTATTGCAAAAAAATTACAATCAACAAGCTGATTTTAAAACTATTAACTATACCAAAAAATCTAATGAAATTTTTAATTTCAATTTTAATTCAACATTTACAGCAACCTATTCTGAGCCTAAAAAATATTTATACGAACCAAATGTAGCAATTTTAAAAGCTGGCGCATTTCAGCAAATTTCAACGTTTTATAAAATAGATAAATTACACCAACATTCCCACTTATATACTTCTGAAAATTTAATAGATTTTCCTGGGAGAGTTTTTAAAATTATACAATCTACAACGTACAATAAAAAAGAATTAGCAAAACTTATTCCTACTAAAAAAGCAAATATTACCACACGTAACTTCCCTGAAAGTGTCGCTCAAATTAGAAAAAAAATCAATTTTAAAGAAGGCGGTAATATTTATCTTTTTTTTACAACAAACATTAATAATAAGCTTATTGTTTTAGTTTGTGTAAAGGTTTAAAAAACGTTAACAAAATTCTTCGTTAAATTTTAGTAATTTTAGCCAATTATATTCAAGTAAAATGGCAAATAAAAATATACGTACGTTATCTTCAAGAAAAGAATTAAACGATAATTTATTCGAAAATATAGCAGATTTATCCCATAAAAAAGCTGCAAAAGAAGATTTTCAGGAATTAGCAAAACGATTTTTAATAGACGATTCTGTAGTTGCAGGAACTGCATCTTTTTACGATTTTACAAGAGAAGAAAATAGAAATAAAAAAATACATGTTTGTAGTGGGACAGCTTGTATGACAGCAAAAACTCAAAGTAATCTTCATAAAAATATAGGCAAACATTTCTCTGAAGAAGAAATTGGTCATGCTGCTTGTGTTGGTCGTTGCCATACCAATAATGCTTTTATGTTTAATGGAAAAACATTTTCATCTTCCACAGAAGGCGAATTAAATACTATTATTTCAGAAAAAAAACATCAAGAAAATAAATACAATATTGGCTGCAATACCACTCCAATTTTAACTTCAAAAATTGAAAATATTTCCGAATTCTATAACTTGGCAGTAAAATTTAAGAACAACCCACAACAAGTTATTAAAGAAATTAAAACTTCTAATTTGCGTGGTCGTGGAGGCGCAGGTTTTCCGTTTTGGTTTAAATTAGATGCAGTTATAAAAGAAGACAATAAACAAAAATATATTGTTTGTAATGCTGATGAAGGTGATCCAGGAGCATATTCTGATATGTATTTAATGGAACATCAGGCGCATAAAGTGCTTTTTGGAATGTATATGGCAGGATTAACAGTTGGCGCAAATACAGGTGTTTTATATATTAGAGGTGAATATCCTGATTCTATAAAATTAGTTAGTGAAGCAATTTCTGAACTAAAAGAAAAAGATCTAATTGGTGATTTTAGATTTAAAATTATTCGTGGACAAGGTTCGTATGTTTGTGGTGAAGAAACTGCTCTTTTAAATTCCATTGAAGGCTTGCGTCCTGAAGTCCGTGTTCGTCCGCCGTACCCTGCTCAATACGGTTTATTTGGAAAACCTACTGTATTAAGTAATGTAGAAACTTTTGCTAATATTCATTGGATTTTAGAAAATGGTGGAAATGCTTACGCTAACTTAGGAACAAAACAATCAACCGGAACAAAATTAGTTTCTTTAGATAGTTTTTTCAACAAACCAGGAATGTATGAAATTGAAATGGGAACGGATTTACATACTATTTTTTATGAATATGGAAACGGTTTTAAAGAAGATATTAAAGCTTTTCAAATTGGAGGCCCACTTGGTGGAATTATTCCTATGCATAAAATTGGAGAATTAACTTTAGATTTTGAATCGTTAAATACTAACGGATTTTTATTAGGGCATGTAAGTGTAGTTTCCATTCCAAAAGATTTTCCAATAATAAAATTCCTAGAACATTTAATGGAGTTTACATCTGATGAATCTTGTGGAAAATGTTATCCGTGTAGAATTGGTTCTTTCAGAGGTATGGAAATGCTTCAAAAAGCTCAAAATGAAAACTACAAAATTGATCGTCAGTTATTTGATGATTTATTAGAAACTTTAGAAATAGGTTCATTATGTGCATTAGGCGGCGGAGTTCCGCTTCCTGTAAAAAATGCACTTCAATATTTTAATGATGAATTAAAACATTATTTCACTTCAAACTAAAACAATATGAAAGCATATATAAATAATATTGGTTATAATTTTAACGAAGGAGAAACTATTTTAGAGTTTGTTAGAAGAATTGAAAATAATAAAAATGCAATACCAACAATGTGCCAAGATGACCGTTTGGAAAATTTTGGTTCTTGTAGAGTTTGCTCTGTGGAAGTTGCACGCGAAAAAGATGGACCAACAAAAACAATGGCTTCTTGCCACACTCCTATTTCAGAAGGTTTATACATTTATCCTAATACCGACAAAATAAAACGTCTTCGAAAAAATATCGTTGAGTTAGTTTTAACCGATTATCCTTCTGATAAAATATTTCCAAGTGAAAACAAAAAAGCAACCCCTTTTCAAGAAACCATTGCGCAAATAGGAATTCCAAATGTACGTTATCCAAAAGGAGTAAATCATTTAGATATTCAACCAGATAGAGCGCATCCATATATAAAAGCCGATTTATCACAATGTATAAATTGTTTCCGATGCGTAAGAGCTTGTGAAGAAATTCAAGGTGAAATGATTTTAGGAATGAGTGGTCGCGGATTTGCAACTAATATTATCAAAGGATTTGATACAACTTTTAACGAATCTGCTTGTATTTCTTGTGGTGCTTGTGTTCAAACTTGTCCAACAGAAGCTTTAACGGATAAATTTGAAACCAAAACCTTAATTGCTGATAAAACAGTGAGAACAACTTGTACTTATTGTGGCGTTGGTTGCCAACTAGATGTTTCGGTAATTGATGGAGAAATTAGAGGGATTCAAGCTCCTGAAACTGCCGAAGTAAATCAGGGTCATACTTGCTTAAAAGGACGATTTGCATTCCAATTTTACAATCATCCTGATAGGTTACGAGAACCAATGATAAAAAAGAATGGCAAATTTGAAAATGTTTCTTGGGAAGAAGCATATGAATTCATTTCTTCAAAACTAATTGAAATTAAAAACAAATACGGAGCAGATGCTATTGGTGGTATTTCTTCATCCAGAGCAACTAATGAAGAAAATTATTTAATGCAAAAAATGATTCGTGTTGCTGTTGGAACCAATAATATTGATGGTTGCGCACGTGTTTGCCACGCTCCTACAGCTTTTGGAATGCAACAATCATTTGGAACTGGAGCTGCAACAAACTCCATAGAAGATTTAAAACAAACTGATGCAATTTTCCTTTTTGGTGCAAATCCTGTAAAAGGTCATCCAGTAACAGGAGCTAAAATTAAACAAGCTTTTATGAAAGGAGTTACTTCAATTGTAGTAGATCCTATTAAAACAAAATTAGCCGAACTCGCTGATTATCACTTGCAAATTAGACCAGGGACTAATGTAGCCATATTAAATATGATTGCACATTACATTGTAAAAGAACGATTAGTAAACCAGCATTTTATTGATTCTTATACTGAAAAATATAAGGAATTTAAAGAGCATGTTGAAAATTTAGATATGAATGAATTAGAAACACTTACTGGTGTTCCAAAAGAGTTGGTCAAAAGTGCTGCCATTACTTATGCTTCAGCTAATAAGGCAATGGAATTTCATGGTTTAGGCGTTACAGAACATTTTCAAGGTAGTAAAACGGTTATGTTGTTATCAAATTTAGCTATGATGACAGGTAATGTTGGTAGAAAAGGTGTTGGCTTAAATCCGTTGCGTGGACAAAATAATGTTCAAGGAGCTGCAGATATGGGAGTTCAACCTCATCAAGGTGCTGGATATTTGGATGTAAATAATCCTGAAATTCAAAATTATTATGCTAAAAAATATGGTATTGATAAAATGCCTGAACAAGAAGGTTTAAAAATACCTGATATGCTAAATGCAGCTATTGATGGAAAAATTAAAGCTTTATATATTATGGGTGAAGATACTATTATGACGGATCCAAACACGAACCACAGTATTAAAGCCTTTGAAAATTTAGAATTAATTGTTGTTCAAGAATTATTTATGACTGCAACTTCTGAAATGGCCGATGTGGTTTTACCGGCTTCTTCATATTTTGAAAAAAATGGAACGTTTACCAATGGAGAAAGAAGAGTTCAGCGTGTAAATAAAGTAATTGAACCTATAGGAAACACAAAACCAGATGGTCAAATTATTATTGATATCATGCATCATTTAGGTTATAATCAACCTACTGGGCTAAAATATGATGCAGAAAAAGTAATAGAAGAAATTGCAGATGTTATTCCTTTTATGAAAGGATTAACTTGGGAAGGTTTAGGTACAAATGGATTACAATGGCCAATTAAAGAAGATGGAACGGATACAAAAATGCTTCATGTAAACGGAGAATTTAAAAAAGGTATTGGAACTTTTCATCATTTTAATTTTGAGGAAACTCCAGAAATTGTATCTCACGGAAAAAAATACCCTTTTATATTAACTACTGGTAGAGAATTAGAACATTATAATTCGGGAACAATGACTCGTAGAACTGATAATCAAAAAATAGTAGAACATGACTTTTTAGAAGTTCATCCAAAGGATGCAATTAAAAAAGGAATTAAAGATCAGGAAACAGTTCGAATATTCTCTAACAGAGGAAGTGTTAACATTCTTATAAAGTACTCTAAAAACGTTAAAAGAGGTGTTTTAAGAACTACTTTTCACCAGCCAGAAGTATTTATTAATTTAATTACAGGAAGCGTTGGAGATAAAGAAACTTTAACTCCAGAATATAAAGTTGTTGCTGTAGATTTTGAAAAAGTATAAATAATCGTATGACGCAAACAAAAACCTATGAAGGAATTCATATAAAAAATGGTCAACCAAGTAAAGTATCCGATGCATTAGTAGTTGAAGCTGCATTACAAATAAATATAAATAAGGAGCCTTATACCGTTGTCATGCGAACACCTGGTGATGATTTTCAATTAATTAGAGGGTTATTATTTGCAGAAGATATTTATAAAGAAACTGAAAATTTAACAACTAAAATTGTAGAACAAAAAGAAAACGGTTTTTCTATAATTAATGTGAACATCCAAAAAAATAACTTAGGAAAAGGTTATTTAAATAAAAGAACCTTGCTTTCGGTTTCCTCATGTGGCATTTGTGGAAAGCAAAAACTAGATGACATTGTTTTTACGGGTTCTAAGCTTAAAAATTCTATTGCTATTGATACTCATAAAATAGAAGGTATGTTTGCGCAAATGAAACAAAACCAAGCTACATTTGAGCTTTCAGGAGGATCTCATGCTGCCGCAATATTTAACCTAAATTACAATTTACTTACTTTAAAAGAAGATATTGGCAGACATAATGCTGTGGACAAAGTAATTGGAGAACTACTAAATGCCAAAAAACTAAAAGAAGCTGCTATTTTATTAGTAAGCGGTAGAGTTTCTTATGAAATAATTTCAAAAGCATTTATAGCTAAAATACCGATTGTAGTTGCTGTTTCCGCTTGTTCAACCTTAGCTGTAGATTTCGCAAAAGAATTTGGAATTTGCTTAATTGGATTTTCAAGAGGTAAAAAAGCAACTTTATATTCTAAATAGTTTTTTTAACAAACTGCACGTTTTTTCAAACAAAATACTTTTTTTTACAAATATTTTGCATGTTTAAATTATTATTATACATTTGCAGAGTAAGAGCGTCCCTAAATATTTACAAGTTTTTACGGAGAGGACTTGTATTTTTTTGATTTTTACGCTAAAACCACCCAGTTTTAGAAGGTTAATTATCATGTTTTGCTTTTAAAAATCTCCAAAATAGAAATTTTAAATGTTAAAATTTAAAGAATTTCTCTTGTGTATTTAAACTAGCTAAGCCTAAATACAGTAAGAGATAAGAGCTTTTTTATACTAGATTATTTTAAAAAAACCTTAAAATAGTCCAGCATTTTTTTTGTCTATACGTAAGTTTTTTATACATTTGATGCTCTTACTAATCATTTAATTCTTACTAAAAATGAAAAAATTAAAATTAATTTTCGGGTTGCTTATGGTAGCCGCATTTGTAGGGGTAACTGTTTTAAGTTACACTGCTAATGACCACCAAGCGCTAAAAAAATCAGATATTAAAGTTCTTCCACCTAACGGATAGACCCGACTCAAAAATCTTTATACACACCACAATTTAATTAATTGTGGTTTTTTTATGTCAAAAAATTGATTTTATTTATTTTTTGTTATATTTGAATAAAATTTAACCCCTCTTAGTTTTATTCAGATGAATAATAAAAGAACCTCTTTAATTGTTAGCAGTATTGTTATTATATTAATAGCCATTACACCTTATTTATTATATGTGTATAAAAGCTTTCCTTCTGATAGTAATCAATACAAAACTTTTTTTGGAATAATAAACGCAGGTCTATATGGAAATGTTCAAACTTATATTTATTATTTATTAAGTAAATTTGTACCTTTATTGCTTTTATTGATTTGGTTTGCAACAAACAAGCATTGGTGGGTACATATTTTAATAGTCCCTATATCTGTTTATTTATTTCAGTTTATCTCCGTTTTAAATGATACCAATGAATATATGGATGAAGTAGAGTTCATTTATACCTTACCTTTTTTATTAGTGGTAATGTTAATACTCTATGGAATTAGGTATAAATTATCCATTTATGTAAAAGCAGTAGATTTAAAAAAGGAAATGGATAAAAAAATGGATGATGCAATAGAGAAAAGAAAAAAATAAAATAGTTTTAAAATTATACTCAATTAAAAAAAGCCAGCTTTTAACTAGTTGGCTTTTTTTATATCAATACAAAACATTATTTCTTTTTATAATTAATTACTCAATTAAAAAAACTAATATTTCAATAAAATATTGTAATTTAGTTAATTACAACATTACCTTTTCTTTTAAATTATGAGAGAACTTTGCATTAATAAAAAAATAAATTTTTATTCATATACTAAATAATCTCTATTTATATAGATTTTCTTAAAAACCTCAATTATGAATCAAAAAATTGGTAAAGAAGAAGTGCTAAATAAAAAAAATAAATTTGAATTTAATGATAATTTTATAAATCAACCAGAAAAAATAAAAATACCTTTTATTAATTATAATTTTATTGCAATCAAAACTTTTGCAATACTCATAATTGTAATATTTTTTGGACACATACTAAGTTTTATTTTTGTGAATGATCTGGAAAACACAAAAATGAGTCTCTATGATTTTATTCTCGATTCCATATTTCTTTTTCTTTTATGCGCACCTCTCTTCTATTTGTTCTTTATAAAACCTCTTAAAAAACAAATTATTAAACGAAATGATTTACTAAGTGAAGTAAATAATAATAAAAATAGTTTTCATCAAACACTTTCAACTATTCCTAACGCAGTGACTATAATTAATATGGAAAGTAGAGAAATTATGATGGTAAATAATCTATTTCAAAAACTATCCGGTTATTCCAAAAAAGAACTAATAGGTAACACTTCAATAATGCTAAATTTTTGGAAGGATACTAAAAAAAGAGAAGAATATTTTAATAAATTAATAACTAAAGGAAAAGTTACTAATTTTAAAGCCTCCTTTTTTAAAAAGAATAATGAAGAAGCTTTGGGTGAACTTTCAGGTACCTTAATTAATATAGACGGCATAACTTGTTCTTTAAATATAATTAGAGACATAACTGAAGAAGTAGCACTATTAAATAAATTAAAACAAAGTCGGCATGATTTAAAAGGTTTTTTTGAAAATGATATCTCTGCCGATTATTCATTTAGTCCTGAAGGTCAACTAATAAATTTCAATGAAACATTTTTAAAAATGTTTGAATTTGATGCCAGAACAAAAGCCAAATCAATTAATGTAAAAAAACTACATACCAATTACGAAGATTTTGAAAACATTATTAAAAACATAAAAAAATCGGAGGATATTAAAAATTGTCAAATTAAAATGGTTTCTAATAAAGGTAAAGAAATAAATGTTTTAGTTAATAAAATTGGTGTTTTTGATTCCGAAGGTAAATTAGTTCTAATCAGAGCCTTTATGGTTGATATTACAGAGCTTAAAATGGCGCAGGAAGGAATAACAAAAATGAACAAAGCAATTGATAATTCAACAGATATAATTTTTAATACCGATGTAAATGGCACGTTTACTTTTATTAACAAAGCATTTACCAATCTATATGGTTACACTCCAGAAGAAGTTATTGGTAAAGCAACTCCAAGAATTTTAAAAGGAGATGACAAAACCCAAGCCTTTTATACTCAATATTGGAATAAATTAATGCAAAAGAATAGCTTATCTAAAATTCAATTTATTAATAAAACTAAATCAGGAAAATTAATAAATATTGAAGCTTCTGCAAATACTATTTTTGATGAAAACGGAGAAAATATTGGTTTTTTAGGTATTCAACGCGATATTACTGAGCAAAAAAAGGCGGAAGAAAACTTAAAACTTTTCCGATCATTAATTGATAGATCTAGTGATTCAATAGAAGTAGTTGATCCTAAAACAGGTCAGTATTTAGATGTAAATGAAAGAGGTTATTTAGACTTGGGATACACTAAAGAAGAATTATTAAAATTAACAGTTTTTGATATTGACCCAACCATCAATCAAAAAATACTTGAAAAAATTAACAAAAAATTACGCGTTTCAAATGGAATAATTATAGAAGGGATTCACCGCCGTAAAGATGGTAGTACTTTTCCTATTGAAGTCAACGCAAAAATTACAAATCTTGACAAGGAATATTTAGTAAGTATTGTACGTGACATTTCAGACAGAAAAAATAGAGAAAAACTGAATGAAATAATTCAAAATATTACCAACCATTCACAAAAAAAACTAAGTTTAAAGGAAGTATTGGCTTTTATACAAACAGAATTATCTAAAATTGTTGACACCAAAAACTTTTTTGTTGCACTCTACAACAACAAAACAGATATGATAACACTACCTTACTATATTGATGAAAATGATGTTAGAAGTGTATTTCCCTCAGAAAAAACATTAACAGGATTGGTAATCAAAAAAGGTAAAACTCTTTTAATTGACCAGTTGGAAATAAAACGATTAGCTAAAGAAAAATTAATAAAAAGAGTTGGAAAAGATTCCAAAATATGGCTTGGAATACCATTAATAATTGAAGGAAAAGTTACAGGAGCAATGGTATTGCAAAGTTATACTAATGAAAAGGCATATACACAAGAAGATATAGAATCACTTGAATTAATAGCACATCAAGTTAGTATTTCCATTGAACGAAAACGTCACGAAGAAGAACTAATAAAAGCTAAAGAAAAAGCGGAAGAATCAGACCAGTTAAAAACAGAATTTTTAAACAACATGTCGCATGAAATTCGTACTCCTTTAAATGGAATTTTAGGATTCAGCGATTTGTTAAATCAACAAGATATAAATGAAGCCAAACGAAAAAATTATATAAATATAATACAGAATAGTGGCCATCAGCTAGTACGCATAATGGATGATATTTTAGAAATATCATTACTTGGCACAAAAAAAGTTACTGTACAAGAAAATAAAATTTGTTTAAACGATTTTTTAACAGAGTTATTTTCTGTATTTAACAGAAAAGCTCAAGAAAAAGAATTGCCGTTGTATTTAGAAAAGGAATTATCCGATCGCCAATCTACCATTATTACCGATAGCTCAAAATTACTTAAAATTATGAGTAATTTATTGGAAAATGCCTTAAAATTTACCAATAGTGGATTTATTGAAATGGGTTATCATTTAAATAAAAATACAGAACCCGCTTTACTAGAAATTTATGTAAAAGATTCTGGAATAGGTATCCAAAAGAACAAACAACAAACTATATTTAAACGCTTTTCACAAGCCGAAAAAGAATTATCTAAACACGTTGGAGGATTAGGACTTGGACTATCCATTGCTAAAGAAAATGCAGAACTTATTGATGGTAAAATTATTTTGGAATCTAAGCATGGAGTTGGAAGTACTTTTACCCTTTCTATTCCATACAATCCTGTTGAAATTGAAACAGAATTTGAAACAATTAAAGAAGTGCAAACCATTTTAATTGCTGAAGATGATGAAATAAATTATATCTATTTAGAAACTCTATTACAGGCTTCATTTGAAATAAAAGCAAAATTACTACATGCTAAAAACGGTTTGGAAGCTATTAACTTTTTTAAAAGTAATCCAAATATTAATATAGTTTTCATGGATTTAAAAATGCCAGTATTAAATGGCTTTGAAGCTACAAAAAAACTTAAAGAACTTAAACCTAGTTTACCAATAATAGCTATATCTGCTTATTCAACAGAAGAAGACATTAAGAAAGCAAAAAAACATGGTTGTGATAATTTTTTAACCAAACCATATGAAGCTGATAAAATAAAGATGATTTTAGACAACTATAAAATAGTTTAATATATTGTTTGAAGTATATTATTAATGGAGAATTTATAGTAAAACGTATTAAAATTTAAAAAGACACATTTAATTATTTTTTGAAATACATTTGAATTAATGCTAGTAATTTCTCTTTACTAATGGGTTTTGAAATATAATCATTGCAACCGGCTTCAATAGCTTTTTCCCTGTCTCCTACCAATCCAAAAGCAGTTTGTGCTATAATAATAACATCTTTATTAAATTGACGGATCTCACTCGTAGCTTCATAACCATTTAATACTGGCATTTGTATATCCATCATAACTAAATCAATGTCAGTATTGCTCCGACAGATTTCAACAGCTTCTCTACCTGTTTTTGCAGATAAAATTTCTTTGCCAAACTCATTTATCATGATTGACATCAACATTTCCGATGTACTATCATCTTCTACAATTAATATTTTTAAATCGTTAATCTTGTTAGTTGCACCTTTAGGTGTTAATATTTGCCTGTCACTATTTGGTTTTTCCGGTTCTTGATCAAATGGGATAATAAAATAAAATATAGAACCTTTCCCTTCTTCGCTTTCAACCCATATTTTACCACCTAACAATTCCACAAATGCTTTTGCAATAGCTAATCCTAGTCCAGCTCCTTGGCGTGCCTGTATATCTGCAATGTCCGCCTGAATAAATCGCTCAAATATAACCATCTGTTTCTCTAAAGGAATTCCAATACCAGTATCTTTTACGTAAAATTCAAGATAATTCCCTGATTTCTTAAAACCAAATTCTATAGAACCTTTATCTGTGTATTTTATAGCATTCTTTACAAGGTTAGTTAAAATAGAATATAATTTTTCACTATCCGTTTTAATAATGGTTTCTTTAGTAAGCAAACTGATTTTAAAAGAAAGGTTTAACCTTTTAACATCAGCGTCAAGTTTTAGGATGTTATATATATTTTCTATCAGCTTGTTTATATTCGTATCCTTATATGTAACTTCCATTTGTCCAGACTCAATTTTCGAAATATCAATAATTTCAGAGATAATATTCAACATTCGTTCTCCACTTTTCTCAATAATTTTGATATATTTCTGCTGTTTTTCTCCCGTAAGATCAGGGTCTTTTAATAAACCAGCAAAACCAAGAATTCCATTCATAGGAGTTCTGATTTCATGACTCATATTAGAGAGAAATGCGGATTTTAGTCGGTCTGATTCTGTTGCTTTATTAAGGGCTACAATAAGCTTTTCTTCATTTTCTACTTGAGATGTAATATCCCATACCGAAGAAATCATTAAATCTAGGTCTTTTAATAAAATATTAGCTGCAGAAACATAATGAACTTTTTTTGTTGTTTTATCTGTTATAGGAACCAAATTCCATTTCATTCTTTCAGGATCACAACTCTTTAAATCATCTAAAATCTTATTGCCAAGTTCCATTTGATCTCCATAAACATATTCAAAAAAAGATTCTACATTATGACATAATTCTTTTGGTATATGATACACATCACTAAATGCTTTATTTAAATATCGTACCTCACCTGTACTAATTGTACTTATTGCAAAACCAGTAGGAGAGTTTTCTAAAATTGATAATAATTGAATCTCCGCTGCTTCGGCTTTTTCTTTGGCTTTTATCAGTTCCTGTTCTTCATGCTTACGTTTTGTAATATCACGAACTACCCCAATAATATATTCACGATCAAGTTGTAAGTATTTAATGTTTATTTCCACAGGAAATTCAGTGCCATCTTTTCGGCGATGCGTACTCTCTATAAGTAAACTGTCTGAATTACGGATCAATTTTTTAAATTCCGAAAAAGCGCTTTCGGTTAACGTTGGATCAATATGAAATAATTTTAATGAGAGAAATTCTTTGCGGGTGTAACCAAGTTCCTGAGATGCTTTTTTGTTACAATCCAAAAAACGTCCTGTTTCAAAATCAATCAGTTCAATTGAATCATTAGAATGATTAATCAAAGTGCGAAATAAATTTACTTTCTCATTAGCTTCTTTTTGTGAGGTAATATCGGTAAAAAAACCAATGTTGTGTTTTCTGTTTCCAATATAAACAATCGCATTATAGATGTTTGCATAAAATATTTTACCATCTTTTTTCAAACAAGGAATATTAGAAGAAAAAGGTCTGTTTCCCTTCGCCTGCGACTCGAATTCAGAAAGAACGTATGCCAGACTCTCTTTCGGATGCAAATCCTTAATATTCAGACCTGTCATTTCTTTCTCGGAATACCCAAACATTTGGCATACCGCTTTGTTAGCAAGTTTAAACTCTTTGGTTTCTACATCAACTACTAATATTCCTTCTGCGGCACTTTGGAAAAGCAGCTTATATCTTTCCTCCGATTCTGCTAATTCCTTCTCGGCAAGTTTACGCTCAGTAATATCTTGATTAACTCCATAAACCGTATGTGCATGTCCAAATTGATCTTTTGCCACTTTTAATTGAACCATTACATTTGTAATATCTCCGTTATCACGAAAAACCCTTGTTTCAGCCTTACCTAAATATTCGGAATCAGTTGATAGGATTGCTTCCTGCAACTTAGTACCTACCATTTTTGAATCATCAGGATGAACAAATCTTCTGACAAATTCTTCTGCACTCATCACATTACTGCCCTGTTTTTCAGTTGATGACCCGTGAATTAGACGGTAATACTGGTCGTCAAAAATAAAATTCTCCGATTTAACATCAAATTCCCAATAACCCAATTTTGCTATTTTAGCCGCAGTGGTTAAATTCGTTTCTAATTTATTACGCTCAGTAATATCAAATATAACGCCTTCGATAAAAAGAGGCTTTCCATCTTCCCCCATAACCGGCTTTCCTTTTTCGTGGAAATACTTTATAACTCCATCTTTTCGTATAAACCTATATTCAACTTCAAATTCGCTGTTATTTTTTATAGCATTTGTTACGGTCTCAACAACTTGAGGTCTGTCTTCAGATACTATAAACGGATCGATAGAACAAATTTCTCCTTTTCGTAGTTCATCTTTGGTATAACCGGATATTTTTTCGATAATATTATTAAAAAACTCCATTTTGCCCTTTTCTCTGAGATAAAGCCTATAAACGGAAGCTGGTAAATTTTCGGCAAGTGTGCGATACGATTTTTCGCGTTCCTTTAATTCTTTTTCATCCTGCTTGCGCTCTGTAATATCCGCCGCCATTCCGCACATGTAAACGATTTCGCCTTTTTCATCTAAAATAGGGAACAATCTGTCCATAATCCATCGTGTGGACCCATCAGGCAAATTGATTCTGTATTGCAATTCTCCACTTCCATTTTCAAAGAATTTTATTACTGAATTAATGTCTTCAGAATGAACTGCATCAAGCCATGATTCAGGATGTTCCTTAATCTCTGCAATCGGGCGTTTCCAAATTTTTTCATAGGCAGAGTTGACATAAACAAGTTCACCAGTTTTACCAGACATCATATAAAACACGGCTTCAACGTTTTCCATTATTTGCTGTAAACGCTGCTCACTTTCTCTTAGCGCTTTCTCGTTTTTTTCTTATCTGTTATATCGATGAAACTGATTATTCCTTTTGCCCATTTCTCTTCCTCTCCGGGGGAAATTGAAAGTTGGAAAAGAACCTGTTTTAATTCTCCAGTTAAAATTTTAAGTGGCATTTCACCTTCCATTCTTAAATTCCCTTCCGCGAGCTTAATTAATACTTCCTTGACCGAATCGAATGATTCTTCAATAAAAAAATCGGATAAGTTATTAAGTACTTGCTTTTTACTTTTAGCTTTTAACAAATTTAATATTTCTTTGTTCGCATCAAGTAATTTGACCATTGAAGCACACTTGATTACTTCATCCACGTGTTGATCAAAATACAGTCGAAAATCACGGATACCACTTTCTTGTATTTGACTGATATAATTTCTTAAATCCGAAAGATCTGCTTCCCAAATAGCTGTTCCGGCATTTTCAAATAAATTGCGGTAACGTTGTTCACTTTTATGTATTTCTTCTTCGGTAAGTTTACGTTCAGTGATGTCGGTAAAATTCTCAAGAAGGAGTTTGCGTCCTCCCAGATTTATTTGCGTAACCGTTTTTAGAATTGGGATTTTTGTACCTTCTTTATTTATCAAAACCCGTTCAGAGTTATCTATTATTTGTTTAAGATCTGTAACCGGACATTTTCCTTCTTCAGCTGGACAGATATATTGGTGGCAAATGCACCCTACAATTTTTTCTTTCGTTTCCCCGATCAATCTTATTGCTTCCGAATTTATATCTACAATGGTGTGAGTTTCCGGATCAATAATCATAATCCCGGTTGATATTGCTTCCAGAATAGTTCGCGTTTTGATTTCGCTTTCACGCAATATTTCTTCAGCCTGTTTGTGCTCAGTAATATCACGCACTACACTAATAACTTCGTCTTTGCCACTGGCTACCATACGTGCTTCATAATCACGCAAGCCGCGCTTCGGCGTGTTCATTTGGTATTCGAATTCCTGAAACTCACCGCTATCTAGAGTTTTCTTGATATACAGGTCCATCAAGTCGGCAAATTCAGGAGGAGTTATATCCCGATACTTTTTGCCGATGATTGTTTCTTCAGATTGGTAATAAAGATCTGCTTTATCGGCTTTGTAATCCAGAAAAGTTCCTTCACGATCTACTCGGAATATCAAATCGGGAATAGCATCCAGCAACGCTTTTGTCTTTTTTTCGCTTTCGCTGAGTATCGTCTCTGATCGTTTACGACTAGTTATATCCTGTGCAATAGTAGCAACCGTATTTTTCCCTTCCTCATCAGAAATATTGGCCGAATTCCACAGAACCGTCTTGATCTCGTTATCTTTTGTTAAAATATTTATTTCTATAACTTCCGGGTTTTCTTCGTGGATGTTATTTTTTATTAGCTCAAGTGTTGAAGCAACTTCATTTTTTGGAAAAAGCATTTCAATCTTTTTATCCTGCACTTCAGACTTATTATAACCGCTGAGTTTTTCGAATTCATGATTGAAACGTTTAATAAGTAACAAAGAGTCCCAGATAATAATTGGCGCATGTGCATGATCCAATAGAATGTTCAGATATTCAATATTCAAGCGACTCTTTTCACCTAACAATCTTTCCTCACGTCTTCGCTCCGAAACATCTTCAAAGGTGAGAAGGATTATTTTCTTTTTTCCCGATTCTCTTTTAATTTTTCGGGCATTTAAAAGCATAATACGCGTGCCAATTGAAGAAAAATTGTGTTCTACTTCATAATTATCGAAGGTTGTTTTTTCGGGGAGGATTTTTTCGAGCAGTTCTCTCAGTTTCGGGATGTCCCATTGGTGGTTTCCCAATTCATAGATGAGCCTTCCAATTGTATTCTTAGGATTTACCTTGAAGAAATTATAGAACGAATGACTGGCTTTAATTACTCTTAGCTCGTCATCAAGCACTAGCAAGGGTTCCCTAATCGTATCAATTACATTTTCGGTGAACATACTTGCTTCATCCGCAATTGTTTTTATTTCAGCAAGTTCCTTTCGGGTATTTTCCAGACTAGCTTCTTTCTCTTTGCGTTTGGTGATATCGCGAATATCACACTGGATAACTTTGTGGTTATTTACCAAATACACATTGCTAACAAACTCAACATTGATTTTATGCCCTTCTGCTGTTTCTAGTGGTAAATCTTCATATCTTACATATTTGTGACGCTGCAATTCCAGAAATTTATCTTTATTGTCGAAAATGTCTTTAAAGAACCCTATTTCCCAGATTGTTTTTTCAATAAAACTTTCTTTCGAATAGCCTAGTAAATTTATTAAAAACGGATTCACATCAACAATCATCCCCGTTTCGGCATCAAGTATTAATATGCCATCTTTTGCTGACTCAAAAAGACGGCGATAACGAATTTCCGAAGCAATTAAAGCTTTCTCTAAAGAGGAAGTTGATTTTTTCTTTTTTGAATTTTGATTATCAGTTGAATGAGGCATCATAGCTTTTTTAAAGATGTAAACTTTTAAACTTTTACTAGGTATTACTAAATCTTTAAATTAAAGACTAAATTAAAGACTAAATTAATTACTAAAGTTACAACATTCTAAATAAAAGTTACAAAATTCACACATTTATTTATCATATAAAATATTGTAAATGAATTTATTAAAATTGATTTTAGATTATATCTAGGTGATTATTTTGAGTTTTTCAGCCCATTTAAATGCCTACTAAAGTTGAGGTTTGTATTGTCTATTCATTTTGAAATGAATAATATTCAGAATCTAATTATTCCAATTAGGATTGAAAATGTGTTGTTTTTTCATAGTTGTCGTTTTTTCAAGTTAGACTGTTGAAACGAAAGTTAAATCAACTATGGTTTTCTGGTCATTTGGTCAATAATGTTAACCACTATAATTAGTTGACTGATTTATTGACCTTTTATATCAAATTAAATGTTGGTCTAAAAACCACAAAACCCTGTAAATCATATAATTTACAAGGTTTTACTTCTCTTTGTGAGTGTTAAAAGTGATCGCGACAGGATTCGAACTATCATTCAAATCTCCTTTATTTAAATGCTTTCACGTGTTTTTACAAACTATGTTGACCGAATTGTGAACACACAATTTGACTTTCAATCTTAAGTACAAAGATAAGGAATTTAGTATGCCTGCCAAAGTGGTAACTATTCCTACTTATATGACCGTTGCTGGAACTATAGCCACCGCAGTAAGTAAATCGGTTGTTGATGATACTACTGAAGAGGAAACTAATGTGAAGGAATAAGTATGTAAATCCATTTGAATGAAAAAATCAGCTTAATAGGCGGTATAGTCTTTAGCATTATTCCCAATATCCCGCCAGAAGACCTTATTCTTACAGTAAGAATGTCGTTTGTGGGAGCTTTAGTTAGTTTTATTGTCTCGATATTATTCAAATCTATTGTTAAGTTTACTAAGAAACTCAAAATGTAATATTAGCCCAAAGTATTTCTAGGCTTTTTTATCTCTTAAACCCTTTTCAACTATTTTTTTATAAACCTTTACAATATGTATTTATATGTAAAAGCATATAATTAAAACATTAATATAAGTTGAAATCATTAGCAGAATTTGTTAAAGAACGAAGAAAAGAAGTTGGGCTTACACAAGAAGAATTTGCCGACAGAGCTGATGTTGCTTTAACAGTAGTACGAAAAATAGAACAAGGTAAAACTAAACTTAACATGGACAAGGTTAACCTTGTCCTAGCTATGTTTGGACATGAATTAGCACCTGTGAGCAGTAAAGCATTGAATGATGAACCAAGGTAATGTATATTATAAAGATTATTTGGCAGGAACTATTACCGAAACTGACGAAGGTGATTATTGATGTTGTAGTGGCTGGAAAGGCTCATAGAAAACAAAAAAATTAAATTCTAAAAATGCTTTTAGTAATACCAAAAGCATTTTTTAGTTCAAAGTTTTGTATTCAAAATTATATTTCTATCTCCATTTAACTCTTTCAATTCAAGTGATATTTCTTCATTTTCTCCCAAAACAAATTTAGATATTATATAGACAAACCTTAAAGATTGATTATATTTAATAACACTTGGCTCCTTATATTTAAAAATTACTTTTTGTTCTAATCGCTGATAGGAAGCCTTACGTTTCTTGTTCCCATTTATTTTAAAAATGTTTAGGTAGTCAATTTCAAAATCAATTAAAGATCTATTTTCAACTTCTAAGACTAAATATACTTCAGAAACATTATACACTACTTTTTGTAATCGTAATAGCATTCCGCTTTTGCGTTTAGTCGCTAATTTTTTAGGTTTTGAATTCAATAAAAACTCACAAAACTTATGAAAATACGTAAGTCTGTTTGTATAATCATTAGTTGGTTTATCAATTGGTTTCAAATTAATTTTTGAAGGTTTTTCATTCCCAATGCTTTTCGATTCAAGAATAAAGTAATTCAACTTAGGTAGTATATTAGAATATTTTAAAATATAGGAATATACCTTTCCGTCTTTGGTAATCGTCAATAAATTACTTTCAAAACCTGGAGTCGCCTGAAGCAATCCAAAATATTGTTCTTTTTCTCTATTATAATTGAACACAAAATGGCTAGTTCCTGTTATTGCCTGACGAATTGGATTTGGAAAAAATAGAGCTACATTTTTTTTCTCATTAGCGTAAATAGTATCTATATGCATTTGGGCAATCATTGAGTTTGAATAAATAAACATAATGATAATTATATAAGTTCTCATGGGTATTGTTTTAATATTAATTTATAATTATTCGCTATTGTAACTTTTATATTTTTATTGTTATGTTGAAATATTTTCTTGATACCCGCTATTTGTGGCACACCTGCAACATTAATATCATCTACAATATCACCCATGACTTCTCGTTTTACATCAGCTCTAAAACTATTTTTTATATAAACTCCTTCACAGCCATCCTGCAGATCAAAAGCTTTTAATTTTACAGGTTGCTGATTTATATTTTCAATTTTTATGACGGTTCGGTTTGGTTTAAAACTGACAAAACCATAAATCAAAGTATTTTTTGTAAAAAGTATATTATTAATCGTTGCATCTTTCTCTAACCGCATTTGCAAACGAAAATTTTTCTTTACTGTTTGTGTCCCATCTACTCGAACAAAAATTGTAACATCATTATTCCGAGTGTTTAATTCTTCATTCACTATTGGCTTAGAAGCAAAAAAAAGTTGATGCTCAAGAGATAATTCTTTGAGAGCTATACTAATTCCCTTTTCACCAATTTTAGATATCGTATCTTTTTGAACTACCTCAGATAGAATTTTTACTTTTGGCTTTTTTAAAGTTCTATCCGTATAACTAATACGACCTTCATTATATATACTATCTACAATTCGCATCTTTTTTTTCTCCAATAAACCAATGTCATAAACTCCCGTAGAGTCAAGTAAATGTTCATCATACACACTTGGTGCATTGGTTTGTCTTACTTCTTTTAAGCTATTGAGTGCATCTAATTTAGATTCATATTCTTTTTGTTCATCTTCCAATCTTGGAATTGGAATTTGATTGTTTTCAATAATTGAATCTTCATCTTTACCTAACAATATTGCCGAATATGACCCAATAAAAAGTACTACACATAAAAGGATAACTGCAAATACAATTTTATTCTTCTCTATTTTCATAATTTTCAAGTTTTTTTAATGTTTTCTCAAAAAAGTTAGTAATGAGTAATCCGTGTGTATTTTTCGGAAAATTTCTATCAACGTGAATAAGTTTTCCAGTTGTAATTAGTTCATAAGTATCTATAACAGATCCTCTATTAATCTCAAAAATTGTTGTGGTTTCAAACCTGTAAGGTTTATGTTGGATATCTACTTTAGAATTAATACTCAACACTTTTTGCACTAAAGAATATTGTAATAAACGATTATAAACTCCGTCTGCTTTTTTTTGTCTATAAAGTGCATCTATAGAACTGTTCCCTAACCACAATGCCTTTTCTAAGTTTTTTTCATAATTACTTGCATCAATATTGTAGAAATAGGTGTGAAAAAGTTCTAGATGTGATAGAGCTTCTACCTCTAAATTTTCATTCTGAGATACTAATTTTAAGGGAATAACTCTCCCATCCTTATTAACTACGAAAGCATTATTGACTACTTCTTTATGCAACTGCATTACTAATATCACTGAAACAATACAAGTAAGTACAGCTCCAATAACTACTGTAAGAACAATGAAACGATTTAGCTTCAATACTTGGTAAATATTTTTATAAGGTGTATTCATAATTAGATTTTAATTTTAAAATTGGATTACCCACCAGTGAATAGCTTAAAGATAAATGAGGTCGCTCTACGATATAATTTAAATTTTAGTAATACAATAAATCCTATAGAGCCTAATTCTAACAATGGAGCAAAAAAATCATTTCCCCAATCTGTACCAAAAAGATCCCCCCAAAAATTAGTATTGATTTCTATATAAAGGTTATTTACAAAAACATTAACTAAAAAAAAGGCTGGCACTAACATATATACACCTACGTATAACTTAAAGAAATTATATGCTAGTGATCTAAACTTTTCAAATACTGCTAGGCTAATTACTAATGGAAAAAAAGCTTGCATAATCCCTAATAGAAAGAAACGCTCTGCTAAAAAAAGTGGATAGATAAATAAATCTAAAATCCATAAAAACATGGCAATAATAAATGACAATACTTTTAAGCCATATAATGGTGTTACGAGTGCGTCATATAATAATGCAAAAGCTTTTTTAGCAGCTTCCAAGGCTCCTACATCTTGCTCCAAATTAATATCTTGTAATTGCAATGGAAGGAGTGCTGGAGCTGTATCTCGGTATTGAGATTCAATAGCAACTAAAATGGAGTCAAAAACACTCAATACCTGTGTAGAAAAAATAACTAAAATAACTACAGCAAAATTTTTCGCTAATTCTGAGGGTGTCAATCCCCAAGTATAACCTTCGTTATTAGCAATACCTTCATTATATTTTTTCAATATATTAATTAAGAAAAATAAAATAGCCAACGTCTTCATTCCAGTAATAGTGTACTGTGAAAAATCACTATTCTTGATAGTGGTAAAAACTGTATCAATATATTCTAATCCTATACTCAAAGTAATTGCCTACATTAATTAGTAATTTGCTTTCCTCTCATTTATAATTGTTTGCATTTCTCGATAAGCTATGATTTCTCTATAGCGTCTTGTTTTCGCCTCTATTTCAGCTACCATTTCTTTAGATTTTAATTCCTTCTCTTTGATTACTTTGGCACGTTCAGCATCTGTCATTTTTAAGTTATTATTTGAAAGTATTTGTTCAATATAATCCAAACCGTCTAAGGAATTTTCTATAATTTCATTAAAAGATTCTGATATTCGATTAACTTCATCTGCTTTGATATAAGGAGAGTTTAGAATTTCTCGTAAATCAACTTGAACAACTTCAAACAATCTTTGATTATTTCGTGTCAATTCACGAACAGCTTTTAATTGCTTTATCACATTATTCACCTTATCAATATTCTCCTTCTGTATTTTTAAGAATTGTACTGTTTTCAATAATTGAGAAGTTTGTTTTGTTGATTCTACCAATGATTTAGTTAAACTAACAAAATTGGTGTTATCATAAACAGGCATACCCTGTCCAATAGCATCATGGGTAAACATTAGAATTGTAAATGTTGCGATGAATAGTAATTTTTTAATTGAGCTTTCCAAAATTTTAATTTTTATGAGTTAATAAATATGTTTTAATAGCTTTTTCCATGGAATTATGTTCTTCATAAAGTTTCATTATAGTTTCACTTTCTTTACCATCTGTTAAATAAGCAGCATACACTTCTTTTGGGACTTCCAAACGAAATATATTGCTCTCCTTCCCTATTTTAATAAACATTTCTGTGTATTTTTTTAAACCTGTCAAATTATTTCTAATAGATTTTAACTGATTCAAATCGTGGCTGGAGAGACATAATCTTTTTTGCAGTTCTTCATATCCTTTTTCATTATTAAGACTATAGATAACCTGTGTGTTTTCAAGAATACTAGCAGATACTGAGTTATTAGGTAATTGATTTATAGATTGTAGAATAATTCCAATTGCTCCATTTTGTTTTCGAATAGCTTGATAGTAGAATTCTACACTTTCTAAGACATTTCCGAATTTGAGTAGCTTCGCAAACTCATCAAATAAGATGATACCTTTTTCAGACTTGTTTCTCCAAATCGTTCTTTGGATAGCCGACTTAATCAACTTTAACATAACGGAAAGGATTTCCTTGTTATCCTTGATTTCATCGAGTTCAAATACAATAAGTCTTTTATCTTCAATTTTATAGGTTTGATCCTCACTCACATTAAACAAAAAACTGTACAACCCATCTTCCACATATTCTGAGAGAATATGTAGAAAATCATAAACGTAAAAATGCTGATCCTGAATACCTAGCTCTTTTAAAAGGGTATCCTTTTTGGCATCAATAAATTGGTATAAATTTTCAAGGGAGTATGTACAATCAACATTTTGTTGATAATAGTGCCGAAGTACTTTTTTAATAGCAACTTCTTCTGCTTTTGTAGTTGCCTTATTAGATGCCATTAATTCTAAAAGGAAGATTGCCAAATCTTCTAATCGCTCTGGTGTCAAATCATTGACATCAGAGATGTAAAATGGGTTGATCCCCAAATTTTCCCCCTGCTCATAACGAAGGATGATATGGTCATTTGGATAGAGTTTTGCAAATTTAGCATACGACCCTCCCAAATCAATAATTACAAGACGAACACCATTTTCGAAATATTGGCGTAGAATATTATTTGCCAAAAAAGATTTACCTTCTCCCGTAGGTGCAAAAATCGCAAAGTTTCTAGCCTTGATGCGTTTCTTTTTTTCATCCCATACATCCTTTAAAACAGGAATGTTATGTTGCCTATCATTGAAGATTACCCCTGTAGTATCAGACTTATAATTGGTATTGTTGATATACAGACAAAGCGCGTGTTTTAAATCCGTTACATATAAATCTTCATTGGAAAAATTGGAAGTAAAACAGCAATAACTGTTAAGAAAGTAATGTTTTCGTTCTTCTCCCTTAGGATAGTATGGTACTATATCCAGTTCTTTGAACTCCGTTTTTATCTTTGAAGCAATTCTGTCTAATTGTGCCTCCTCTTTATCCCAGAAAATGATATTGAGGTGTCCCCGAATAATTCGTGAACTATCATCCTCATTTATTTTAGAAACAATGTCTTCTATTTTTTTTAATACAACTTTATTTTGGGTTCCGAAATTGGAGCTTTTATTAAGCTCCTCTATTTTTTTCTCTAATAGTTTTCGCCATTTGTGTTTGTCATCCAAATAAATGATTTGGTTAACAATGTGGTTTTCATTGAGATTTAACCCCAAACCATCAATAAAACCTTGGTGGAATACAAAATCATCCGAAGTAAATTTATCATTCGTTTTACTACTTTGTACTACATCTCCAAAACATAATTCACTATTTATTGCCAGCACATCAAAATAATGGTCTCCAATTTCAATATTTGATCTCTTTAATTGGATGTCGGTATCAAAATCCTCATTAAATCCATTAAAGTAGGTGTTAGTCAATGAAAGTATTTCTTTGACACTCAAAGACTTCAATGATACCTTTCTACTATTGTTGACAAAAGAAATTGCATCGTTTACTGAAGAGATAAATTCCTGGATATTATGATCCATTTGCTTATGTATCCCCTTTTCTATCTTTCGGAAAGGATTAATATACTTAGAATTGTTCAACGCTTTGTTATTAGGAAGTATAAAGAATAAATAAGAAGAATGTCTAATGAATTCACGTCCCTTAAAATAATCATGTGTGACACTTTGTAAGAAGCTTTTATTTGGTAATTCTTCCGCTAAATATGCTGTCTTCTGATAAATGTCCTGTTTATGAATAACCGTAGAGACAGGTAATGATTTAAACGCCTGGAACCATGCCCCGTGAATAGCTTCAAAATCGTTTTCCGCTAAAGAATAGATTTCAGGATTGTCCACTTGATAGCCTAACACTACATTACCATTACTCGCTAATATAATATGCCCTTGAACGTCCAAAATGGGATAGTATGCTGATAAATTTATTTTTTTCATTTTAAGGTACTATTGGTTAAATGTCTATTATGGTCCTTCATAATTCAAGCGACTTTCTTTTTTGTTACTGATAGTTTGAGGAAATACCTTATTAATATGCATTAAAGTGGGATTCTTGGTAATGTAAGTCAGAGTAATATATAACACTCCATTAAAAAGAAATACTGAAGTGATTACCAAAAAACTAAACGAAAAAATGAGGAATAATAACGAACCTATAACTCCAGTCATCATCAAAGCAAACAGTGATATTGGTAGTCCAATAATCACTGCTTGCTTACGTATGTTTTTATAGACTTCGAACCGTTTCATTAGACTACAATACCTATTAGATAAGTAAAGATGCCTACAACTGCTCCTGCAATAAGAACAAATACAAGCACTCGAGTGATTCCTTTTTTTAAATCTGCATTTTCTCCAAAGAAATGTCCAGCATTAAACAAGAAGCCTATTAAAAAAATGACACCAAGTATAATTGGAAAAATAGCGCGGATAGTATCCGAAACATCATTTACTGAATCTTCAATACCTCCAATTTGTGCAAAAGTTGTGCTTGAAATAAGTAACGATAGAATGGTTGCATAATGTGATTTTTTCATACTCAAAACGATTTAGGTTTTACGTTAATTTTGATATTTGAAAAATAATGTATATTTGAATGTAATTCTCTGTATATCAATCATTTGTTAATAAAATAAATTTTAAAATAAATTGTTTTTATTTGATATTAACTAGCAACAAATCGTATGAAAAATATAAAATACTATGTTGATAAGTCTAAAATTTCGTAAGGTTAGAAAACTAAAAAACGTCATTTTCCTGTTAGCACTACTAAAATTATGTTTCATTTTTGGCCAAGATTTGCAAACAAAAAATATCATTGTTATAGACCCTGGACATGGTGGAAAAGATACTGGTGCAATAGGCGCTAATAATATTCAAGAAAAGGATGTAGCATTAAGAATTGCCAAAGAGATTATAATACTAAATCATACATTATTAAATAACAAGTTTGAAGTATATTCAACTAGGTATAAGGATACTTTAATATCTTTATCCAAGAGAAGTCGATTGGCTAAAAACTTAAAGGCAGACATATTTGTATCATTGCACTGTAATGCGACTAAAGTTTCCTCAAGAGGAATTGAAGTTTATGTGCATCATTCAAGTAAACATAATATTAAAGAGTCAATAGCTCTTAGTCTATCCGTCTTGAATGAAATCACTCAGAAATTAGGCTTTAAAAAAAGAGGTATTAAATTTGCTGATTTTCAAGTGATACGTAAAAACACCATACTTTGCCCTGCTATACTAGTTGAAATGGGGTTCATCACCAATTTAGATGAAGCAGATTACTTTCTAAAGACTAAAAATATAAGAGCAATTGCACTAGCAATTTTATTAGGAATTATTAATTACTTAAATACTATTTTATGAAACTATTTTTTGTGGAGATTGGGAAAAATATTAAAAAAATTGCTATATCTTTTCTTAAAGAAATAAAACTGTGGCTAAATTAATAACCAAAAGTAACTAAACAATTTATTGAACTCAATATTTTAAATATCGAAATTTAAATTTACTTGATTTCCTCTTGTTTTGATAAGCACTAATAATGTTTCCTTTTGTTCTTCATTTAGAAAACTATTCTTAATTAATTCTGGCCAATTTTGTATTCCTTTATCAATCCTATTCCATAGATTTTCTATAGCTTTTTCTGGTATTTTTGATTTTAACATGGCTTTATTGAAGTCTTCTCTATTTAATTTACGTTTCTTACCATTGAGGTTTAATGCTAATTCTTCTGGATCTTCTGGAATCAATAATTTTACTGCTACCATATCATATGCTGGAGCTAATTGGTATTGTCCCATATTGAATGAAATTAAAGAAAAGTTCTTTAAGTGCATATCGTTATTTCCTATGAGAAACGAAACAATTACTTGCTGGTAAAATTTAACGACTTCCAATAATGGGTTTTGAGCATAAGTGATTATGCCTTTTGCAATTTGCTCGTATGATCCTCGGTACTTATGCTCTGTTAATCTACTTGTGAATTGGCAAGCATCCTCCATTGGATATTTTTCATCATTGACATTACGATCTATACGTCTTGTTAAGTATGCTAATTCTCCACTCTTTAAAGGAATTAATATAAATGGTACAGTAGAGATATTACAGGCTTGTGCTAATAGCATGGACAAGGCTTCAATTTCTGGCATTTTTGGATATATTTCTAAAGGTGGTTTAAGAATATATCTTCCATTTAATGCTCCAACAATAGTAAGCCTATTCTGTGTGTTTTCTTTAGTAAATCCTAGTGATAATTTTGGTTGCACCCCTGTAACTATAACGCGCTGTAATACGTTTTCTTTTGCTAGCTCTTCAATTTGAGATAACTCATAATCTAACTCTACAATAGGAACATCCTCTTGCCAAAATTTTTTCAGACATTTTTTATGATACATTGTATCATCTTCCAGCCTCTTATTACATGCTAAACAATATTTCATATACTTATTACACTAATATTCCCAATACAGTCTTTACAGGTAGTCAATAACAACCCCATACGATCCCTAGGGTTTATTTTCCAATTTTTATGAGCAATATCTAATAACCATCCTTCTGGTATTAAACCATCAAAAAAAGGAAATAGATTTTCCGAATGGAATGATCTGCTTTGTAATGGTAATGTTAAACTAACAGGAAGCGCATTTTCTTGCTTTAAATACTTTTCTTGATAACTAAAATGATACCCATAGTCGTCTTCAGTTAAAATTCCTGCAAGCCTATTATTCACCCAAATTTCTCCTTGTCTCATCACTTATAGATGTTGGTGTTAATGTATGACCAAAAAATAACAGTATCTGGTTAATCTTGTCTGTCATTAAATTGGGCTTTCCTTGTTCTAAATCACGCACAAATCGCACTCCAACACCTGTTATATCTGCTAACTCTATTTGGGTGAGGTTTGACTTTTTACGTCTGTTACGTACAAAGTTTGCTATGGCATTATTTCTGTTCCAATCTTGCATAATTATACCTTTACGGGTGCAATATAATAAATTTATTTCAATATTATACCTAATTGGGTATAATTTATAGAAAAAACATATTTTTATACCCAAAAAGGTATACTAAATAAAGCTATTACATTTTTACACAAAGAGTTATTGGGTCTAGTTTTAGCTAATTTTATAAAAGATTTAAGCTTCAATTAACGCCTAAAAATGTATTATTATTAATTCCTCTTATCTACACTTTCTTTATCAAAAGCTATCAAATTAAACAACTGTCGCATTCTTGAACGTACTCGATTGCCATAAAGTTCTTCTAATTCTTGAGCATTTAGGTTAGTGGTAGCGTGTGTCTTAATTTTGTGACTTAAAAATAAATCGTACCTTGAGAGTAAGATTTCACCCATTACATTACAATCTTTTCCAAAATGCCTTCCAGTAGGCTCTACCCCTAAATCATCAAAACAATAATAATTATTATTCCCAAAATGGACTATAGTCTTATACCCTGTATGATTGAATGCAAATGTAATATTTCGGGTCGGAACAACTTTATATTGTTTATGATGTGGAACAATATGTTGTAACAGTTTAATCAAACTTGTTTTTCCACAGCCTACTGGGCCTGAAAGTAAAATTCCTTTATTGATGTCTATTCCTAATTTTTTACAATAAGCTTCGTCTTTAATAAAATAATTGCAGAGTTTGAACAAAACTTCTCGGTCCTCTTCGAAAATTTTAAATTTCTTACCAAAAAGCAATTTCCCTTTATCATTAAGATAAATGAGCAATTTATCAAAATCATATAGAATATGATTATCCATTAGCTTTCCCAAAGTATACTGTACACTACCCTCAATAATTATATGTGGTTTTGACTGACTCATAAAGGTTCGCTATAATTTTTATGTGAACTTGTCTTTAGGTTATCCTTATTTTGGCTAAGTGTGACTTCTGTTTTTACATTTTGGAACTCTTCAGCTTTCAATATCCAATTATGTGCTATGGCACGCCAATCGACAATCTTTATTTTTCCACCCATCTTCCAACCAATGCCTTGGTAATGGTTGAAAAATTTATTTGCTTCCAATTCAGACCAATTTTCTTTTTCAAAAAAATCAATGACTTCATTTACATTTTGGGGTAATCCCAGTTTATTCTTGTTTGTATTGTTTTCTAATTGTTTATTCTCGTTTGTATTAGATGCCACTGCTTGTACACAACTTGTATCAGTTTTGGCACAGATTAAGTCTTCTACTTGTTCTTCACTTGTCTCAAAATTAAACATCTTAATTCTGCTTCCTTGAAAAGGATTATGAGAAGGCTTATATAATAAATATTTCCAATGACTTAAATCCTTAATGCATCGATGATAGGTCGTCTTCGATCCAATTTTTGAAAAACGCATTACTTCCTCTCTGTTGATATAAAATTCATCTGGAAAATGATAGATATTCCACAATTGGAACAATGCAACGTACAAACTAATGTGTGTTGGGTTTAAACGGTTATCCCTTGAAAATTGAATAAATACAGCATTCAAGTGTTTGATGTAGTTAATTTGCACCAAAACATTATTTAGAATTTGTTATGAACTCTATTTTTCTCTAATACCTCCAATATTTCTTGATATTCATAATACAATACACCTCCTATTTTGGTATAAGGTAATGTACCGTTAATACGTAAATTTTGTAATGTTCCAGGAGAAATCCCAAGTAGTTCTCTAACTTCAGGGGATTTCAACCACTTTTTAGTGATATGACCAGATTGGCTATTCATCAATTGCTTAATATTATCTAGCAATTCCATTTTAAATTCTCTAAGATCTTCAGTAGTAATAATTGTTGCTCCCATTTGTAAATTGTTTTTGAAAACAAAGTCGCCACGAATTAACAATTTTTAAATGACGACTTTGAAGTGATTTGACTTTCGTTTTTCAAAGTTGCCACAGTTTATTGGAATTTCTTCTATACTTATTCCCAAGGTGGGAGTTTTTTCTCATTGATATTCAATGATTAATTTTGATTATATTTATTATTTTGATTAGTATATTAACACCCTATTTAACCACAAAAATTATGATAGCTACTAAATTTTAAATTCTCCCAAGTTTGGTTCAACTATAGGGTTTATTCATTTAATAGCTCAATACGTTTTATCAAGGATTCTTTCAGTTTATCCAAGAATTTAGTATTGTTACATTTACGGGATCGTATCTCAATGAAAGTATGGTAATAATTTCCTAATTCAATATTAAATACTTGCTCACATATAGAGGCTAATTCTTTTATATCAACTGTTCCACTATTAACTACTCCACTACTATGAAGTGCATAGATAAGTTCAATAAGATCTGTTTTACTTCCTGTCCAGAATAATTTTGATTGTTTGTACATTGATTTTGGCATCATGTTTTCGGTATTATTTTCTAATTTTGCTATCTCTTGCTGCAGATAAACGATTAGCATATCATATGCCATTATAGTGGCTACTGTATTATCTTGACTAGTGGAAAATTGTTCATCTGTAAAAAAATGAAATGAATCTGGATGTAATCTTAAATCTGCTTTCCCTCTAACAAAATATTGTTCATCCAAAAAAGTAGCTCCTCTTCGATAATAATGATAAAACTCCAAATTATCATTAAAATATATTTGCAGTTTATCAATATGATTGTTAAGATATCTTATTTGAGATTTGGAACGACTCCTAGGCCTCTTACTTTCAATATTAATAAGCTTAACATAATAAATAAGTTTACTAAAAACCAATGGTTTGACATGTTTAAAAAAATGTATTTCAGCTTTTAACGTTTTAAACCCTTTGTCAATGACCAATTTTTGCAATTTTTTAATACTGGTTTCTGTGTAAGTTATTCCTATCTCAGATTTATACAGTGAATCATTATTTTCTATTTCTAAAGCTTCTAGTTTTTTGTCTAAATCGGAAATAATGTCATTATAAATCATTTCATCATGTTTTTAATCTATTCAATAACAATTTTTTATTAAGTGGGGTTAAAAATTACAGGGTACATTTTTAATTAGTGAATTTAAGTTAATCTTAAAAAGTTAGTTTTTATTATTAATGGATTCCATCATCTCCATTGAAAAATTATCTTTTGCCTGTATATAAGCAACTTTAGGTTTTATTCTTGCTCCTAGCTTTTTCTTTTCAAAGGAAGCTGTCATTCCAAAATCAATTCTTTTAAAATTAAGTTCTCTGGCTCTTTTAATGGTTTGGAATAACAGTTGTCGATAGATTTGATATTTTTTCAAATATGCGTAATCTAATCCGACAAAGGCCGGCACGTAGGTATGGTTACAATTTTTATAACAAAGCATTACCCCCACAGGATCTCTATTTTTTGGATCTAATTCCTTTTTTATAGTAAGAGTAATGAACTCCCAATTTAAGTCTTCAGACATGATTTCAAACATTTTTTTTGGAAATGAAAAAGTATTTAATCCCAAATTATTCTTTCTTACATTTTCATATAATTTAAAAAAATGAGTTATTTCTTTCGAAGTCAATTGGTTCTTGTAAGTTATTTTAAAACTAGACTCAAAAGGAAGAATTTCTTTTCGAAAATGCCGTCTACTTCTCGAAGATAAGGATGCAACATATTCATCTATACTATCCCATGAAAGATTCTCAATTATATTTGTTTCTGGCATATTAGTTTTAATAAAACCTTGTTGATGAAAGATTTCATTTAAACCTGAATCCATTTCAAAATCCCTTAGCACTAACATTGATGGGGTTAGTTCTACTTCCAACTCCTCTATTTTTTGAAACATCACGTTAATAGCTAATGCCCAATCAGGATGTTTTTTATCTAGATAATAATGCTTCCCCTCTGTAAAAAGAGACCCCATACTAAGCACATAGGAAGTAAAAAGATAAGGATTTTTCTTTCTTTGTTGTTCTAATTTATATGAAATAGCTTCTGAAGCTAACATATCATCTTTCCAGAGATTATATGTAAAAAATGTTGCCAAAATAGGTTGATTCTTATGATCTCTAATTATAAAATAATAGAATAACCAATTATGTTCCTTCAATTTATTATTTTGAAAAGTACTTTCTAAAAATAACAAACCATCCCAATCAAACACACCTTGTTTCCCTAATAATTGATTCCATTCTTCTTTAGATATATCCTTTATAGTACGCTCTACCTTAACATTTAGTTTATTTGATATTGTAGTAGATATAAATTCTGGTGTAGAAATTTTAAAAGCGTTGTAAACTCTTTTCATAGAGGTTTTAGAATGGACTAGTGATTTCGGAAAATGATAAGTCATTGCTTCTACCAATCTTTTTATTTCATCTTTTTGATTATGTCTAGAAATAGTAATCCGTACCCCTGTATTTTTTACCGGAACGGCTGGAAAAATTCCAAGGTTGACAAAAAAGCCTTCCTTCATTAAGCGATTTACAAAATTGTACCCAGTTTTTGGCATTCCAGTACCGATATAAAAAACAGGAGAATTATTTTTATTAATTAGTGGTAAATCAGTTTGGCTCAATAGACTATTAAATAGATCAATGCGTTCTCTTAATTCGGATTGTAGGGTGTATATCTCAGAAGATAAATGAATTTTTGAAGAAGCAATAGCTGCTCCTACGGAAGCGGGCTCTAATTGTGCTGAAAAAGTAAGGGGGCCTCCAAAAGTTTTAATTTTTTGATACATTTTTGAATCAGTACAAGTAAGAAGTGCTCCACTAGCCCCGAAGGTCTTGCTCAGGGTTCCAAAGATCAATACATTATCTGGAAGGTCTCTTAACTGGCTAAGTACATAACCTGTACCATTTTTTCCTGTCCAACTCATACCGTGCACATCATCACAGTACAAAAAGAGTTGAGGGTACTTGTTGCTTAGTTCTAATAACTGTTTAATCGGCGCATAATCTCCATACATAGAGTATATCCCATCTATCATATACCAAATTCTTTTATGTTTAGAAGACAATGATTTAATTTTATCTTCGAGCATTTGAAGATTATTATGACGAATCATTTCAATAGTAACACTCCTAGTCTTAAGCGTTTTTGCTGCGCTTTGCACACTCCAATGTACCTGATGATCCAAAATAATTGCATCTTGATCATCTACTACACTTGGAATAACTCCAAGATGTCCTAGAGTACTATTTTTTGTAATTATAATGGGATGATTATACATTTTAAAAATTTGTTCCTCTAGTGTTTTATATAATGGATGTGAAATATATGTTTTGGATAGAGGAAATTGAGTGCCATATTTAGAAATTGCATTTATAGCCGCTTCTTTTAATCGAATATCTTGTTCCAATCCTAAATAGCTAGTAGTACCAAAGTGAAATAGGTTTTTATTTTTTATTTGAATAGTTCTTCCCAAAAATTCACCTCCTTCTGCATAGAGATGTAAAACACCTGCCTTTTTCGCATCTGTAAAGACCTCATTTACGGTATCTAAAAAATTATTAGTTTTTATTTTGGCCATGTTTTATGAATAATTAAGTAATTAATTTTATTTAATATTTCTAATCGTTTTAGAAGTACAATACCTAAAATTCAATAAAAAAAATAATAAGATCATAACAATTAAAATAAAAATCCTTTTATGACAACTTAAAATACTGATTTGACAAATTTTACATCAATTTGTTGTCAAATAATTGATTTTAAACCTATTAAATTGATTAATTAATTTATTTTGACTTACTTTACCTAAAATTGTGTGAAATGAATTATGAGCTGTTTGAAAATGAGTATGCTAAATTCTGGGTTAATAATCAAATACTTTTCTTTGAATATAAGCCTGATTTAGTTATTGATCTAAAAGCTGCACAACAAATAGTTAAGGATAGAATCACATTCCAGAATGAAGTTACATATCCTATTTTTTGTGATATCCGAGGTGTTGTATATTTTAACAAAGCCTCTAGAGATTATTTGGCTAAATCAGGTTCTATATTAACTAAAGCTGTTGGCATTTTAGTTCATCAAAAGGTATCAAAGGCAATTTCTTCTTTCTACCTTGAAATAAGCAAACCAACTGTACCTACTAAACTATTTGAAGATAAATCTAAGGCATTACAATTCCTTTCAAATTACATTTAGTTTACTTAAGATCTTTGAATTTTTAATATATTTTACCTTTTATGGATTCAGATTTAAATAAAGAACGTTTTCAGAATATTTACCATATGTTATTACAAATGGGAAACGGGAATTTTATGTATCGAATTCAACGATCAGATGAGGATGACAACCTTGAAATCTTAATTGTATTAATGAATATGTTAGCAGAAGAAATAAATGGTTTAATTTCTCATAAAGGCTATGTAAATCCTCATCATACTAATAGATACCTTGTTCAAACCACTTTTATTTTAGATGCAAATTTTGTTATCAAAAGTTTTAATTCAGACGTTCCTTTTATATTAGGATTCACACCTGAAGACTTATATCATCAAAATTTTTCAAGGGTACTTTCGGAAAGATCACTCTCCTTATGGAATAACATAAAGGGAGACTTGTCACAAAGTTTAATTCATCATTCTACATTTCAATTAACTTTTATAACAAAAAAGAAATTGCTTATTCCTTCCTTCTGTAGCGTTTCAAGACTTTTGCAAAGTAATGATATTTTAGTTAGTTCAATGACTAATATCATAGAAGAAACGGACTTACCTACTACACTAGTCTCTTCTACTAACGAAGTAAAACCTAAAGGACTTTACCGTTTATCTGATATCCAATTAATCCAAGAAGTTTATGATTATATATTAAACAATCTTGACAAGCCTCTGCCAAACTTAAAAGAACTTTCTAGAATTTTTGGGACAAACGAATACAAATTAAAGTATGGTTTTAAGTATTTATTTAAAACGAGTATTTACAAATTTTACAATACCAAACGGTTAAAAAAAGCTCACCTTTTAATTCAACAAACAACCATACAATTAAAAGAAATTTCTTTAATGAGTGGTTTTAATACCTATCCAAATTTCTCAAAAGCTTTTAAAAAACAATTTGGATATTCTCCAAACGACATTAAGAGGAGAACATAGAATCTTATATCTAATCAACTATATTATAACTATCCGAATTAGTATTTCATAAAAAATAACGAGTAACAATTATAATCATCATTATTTGGTTGGATTACTCAAATAATACTTTTTAAATAAATTAAACTACTGATTAGACAACACTTCGTGGTTTATTTTTATTGAATTTTATATCCAATTTTAATTACAACATTAAAACGATATGAAACTCAATCCGAAATTCAGAAGGAATATTGCAAACATTATTTGTAATATTTATGTGGTACTGTTTACTTATGCTGCCACTAGCAAACTTTTAGGATTTGAAATTTTTCGGGTTCAGTTAGGGCAATCCCCTTTGTTAAGTGCATTCTCAAGTTGGGTTGTATTTACAGTTCCTTTATCCGAAATCAGTATTACTATACTACTATTAATCCCAAAGTTTAGAGTTATTGGCTTGTTTTCAGCTTACACATTAATGGTAATGTTTTCAGCTTATATCTATATTATATTAAACTACAGCACTTTTATTCCATGTTCCTGCGGTGGAATATTAGAAAAGATGACTTGGAATCAACATTTAATTTTTAATATCTGTTTTATCATTTTAGCTGTTATTGCTATTTTAATTATATCTCCAAACAACATTTTAATTACTCGTAAAACTTTAAAATCATGAGCTATAAAGTAAAACTTTTAATTCTTATTACTTGTACTGTCTTTGGCTTTGGTATTATTTATTTACTATTCAACCTTTCGGAAAATATTATTCATTATAAAAATAAATTTATACGTAGGTTTCCACAGCACGTAGCACAAGAAATATCTCAAAAAAATTTGACCTATAATTCCTATTATTTTGCAGGAACTAGAAAAGGAAATATTTATTTAGGCAATTATACTGCTCCATTAAAATTAATGATTTTGGACAGTACATTACAGGAAAAAGTAGTTCAAACAATTGAATTAAAAGAAAAGAATCTACCCTTTGAATCTCCACAAATCAGAGTATTCAATAATCATTTCTTTGTATTTGAAGGTATTGTTCCTTATATATTTAAAGGGAACGTTTATGATTGGAAAGCATCCTTAAAAATTAATAGTGGCTATTATTTTTCACAATTAGAACCTATGGACTCTATCAACATGGTCATTCGTTACTTAACCCCTAAAAGTGGAGAAAGCTTAATAGGAACTTTAAATCTGATGGATACTACAAAAGTGGATTATGAGGCTACCATTTTACAGAAACAATTTGATGGGATTTTCGATACAGATGGTAATCTCCATTTTAACAAACAGCTTAATAAAATTATTTATGTATATCGCTATCGAAATGAATACATTGTTACTAGTCCTCAACTCCATTTAGATTACAGAGGGAATACTATTGACACCATAAGTAAAGCACAAATAAGGTTGACTTCAATAAAAAACACTAAAATGAAAACATTTGCAGAGCCACCTCTTGTAGTTAATAAAACAAGTGCTGTAGATGGTAATTTATTATATGTAAATTCAAATTTACCAGGTGTATATGAATCTGAAAACATTTGGAAAATTGCTAGTATTATTGACGTGTATAATTTAACAGATAAAACTTACCGTTCTAGTTTTCCAGTGTATCACATAGCTGGTAAAAAAATGAGAAGCATGCTAGTATCAGGACACTTTTTATATGCCTTAATAGGCGAAAGAATAGCATGTTACAAACTTAAGGACCCAATACATCAAAATAAGCCCGCTAGTAATTATTTTCCCTAAAATATAAAAAATATATCGGCCGATATCAGGGGTAAGATCGAAAACCTGTAAAAAAGAGTAGATTCTAACTATTAAATATCTTAACAATGAAAACAACAATTTTCAAAAAGATTATGATGCCATTTGCAATTATTTTTATTGGCATCTCTGCAGCTTTTGTTACAACATCTATGGCTAGCACCAAAGATCTAACTATTAAACAAGGATATAAGTTTGTTTCACAAGCAGATCCTTGTCATGCAGAACAGATGTGTACTACTGATTTTCAAACTACAATTTGTACTTCTGGGAGCCAACGATTGTGGGGAAAGGTAAATCCAAATGTCAATGTATGTGATGTGCCATTGTACAAAATTCCTAACTAGTTAAGTTAGTGAATTAATTGTTATAACCATGCATTCCTCTCTAGAAGATTGCATGGTTTTTAAATTTTATTTTTACTGAGGGTCAAACCAATCTGGTTTCTTTTCTCCTTTTAAATAATATCCAAACCAATCTGAAATACGATTCGTTAAATCAGATTGTGTTTCATTTCCAAGAAAGGCGTGACCCTCTTTAGGATAGATTAACATAATATGTTCTTTCTTTAATCTTCTCATTGCCAAATAAAATTCCATCGTTTGATTCGGGTTCACCTGTGTATCCTCTTCTCCAGCATATGATAAAAGTGGTGTTGTTACTTTTGAAACAGCATGGATAGGAGAATTTCTTAAGTATCCTTCCATATCCTCAAACAATGATTTTCCCATCCTCATTTGGAAGTGTTCGAATCGCCATGCTTTTGGTTTTTTATCACTCCAACATACCGATAAATAGCTACTATTGAAATCTGACACCCCAGCCCCAGCTACTGACGCTGCAAAAAGATCTGTTTGTGTTATAATAAAATCTGTTTCATAACCTCCAAAAGAACTCCCAATCAGCCCTAGCTTTTTTTTATTTATAGGAACACTTTTAAGAGCAGATTTCGTTGCAGCAATTACACAATCTGTAGCAGAAAAACCTGGTTTTCCTATCTCATAAATAATATCTGGCAACAAAACAAAATATCCCTGACTTGTAAAATTGGATATATTGAATCCAGCTCCTTGATTTAAGAGGCTCGGATTAACATATTTATGAATATTTCCTGTTTGCCTTTCATAAATATGTACTACCATTGGGTACTTCTGCAATGGATTATAGTTAAAAGGATAAAATAATGTACCCTTTAAGGATACTCCTTTTGAGTTTTTATATTCAATAAGTTTGGAAATCCCCCAACCGTAATGGTAATGTTGTGGGTTGCTTTTAAAAATAGATTTTGCTTGAGCATCCCCTTTTTTGACAAATAGTGTTGGAGGTTCATTAAAATCTTCTTGAACAAACATAAAATAGTTGGTTCTTTCTGCTTTATGCAAAGCGCTTGCCAATTTTGGCTTATAGGATATCAATTGCAATAGTTTTTTTTTATCTAAACTAGCATAACCAGAATTACTATTGTCAATCGCATCTACCTTTAGTAATAAACTACTATTCAGATTGACGATTTTGGCTTTTGAAGTGATTGCATAAGGATTCCAATATGAAGTCTCTGCTAGCCTAAAAATTTGTTGACTACTCCTTCCCTGAGTCCATTTTTTAGAAATCCCTTTTTTATCCAATGGAAATTCCCAGATATCAAATTGGTCATAAAGTAGTAATGATTTATCTTTTGTTGTCCATCCCAATATCCCATAAGGGCTTGGCTCACTCGAATAACTGGAATTATCATAAAAAGAAATTTTCGTTTTTTCTGTGATATTAGTATGTGTTTTTTTTGAAAAAGAATACACCCACCAATTAGCGTCTTTAAAATAAAGAATATACTTACCTCCAGGAGACATGGCTAAATGACCTATTGCATCTGAAAATTGTTTCAGAAACAACGTTTTTATACCTGTTTTTAAATCCATTAAATAATAATCTCTATCAGCATTTTGCTTAAAAGAGGGCTTATTTTTGTCTTGGTTATATACTAAAGCAAATTTCTGATTTCCATTAAGTATTGCAGAAGGATGTATAGCATCTCCAACTGATATAAATTTCCCAGTTTTTGGCCACCAAGCAGCAAGCCTCGGATTATTTTCAGATTTGCCATAGGTATTCCATATAGGGTATACATCTTTATCCTTAGTATTCCATATCTGTACACCTGAATTTTTGTTAATACCACTTACTTTAGGTATTTTCTTAAATTTAAAAAACACACGCTCACCATCCTCGGATATCCCTAATGCTGATTTGAAATTTGCTTCTAAAACCATTTCTTTTGGCCAAGATTTTTCTGTTAAAGTATCGTATTGATACAATTGCTTACTGTCGATCCTATAATACAATACAGTACTAGCTGTAAAAGCTTCGGCATCAATTGACCTACCAACAAAAACGATTGATTTCTCTTCTCTATGCCAAACCACGTTTTCAAATAGTTCAATATTGCTATTTATAATGCTTGTTTTAACAATCTTTTTTCCAAATTGTAGCAAACCGACATTAGCACTAATTGAATCAGATGCGCAAAACACTAGCTGGTCTTTCTTAGGACTCAAAGAATAGGAAGTAACATCTACAATCGTTTCCAAAACAGTACCATGTACGTTTTTGATTACTATCTTTGTTTTACTCTTACTGGTACTACAAAAAAGCAAGATATATTGACCTTTATTTATCAATTTGAAATGTTTAACATTACCCACTTCTTGTATTTTTCCAGTAAGTAGATTTTGTAATTGAAATCTATCTTTAGGCAACATATATCCAAACCAAGTATCTCCTATAAATTTCCCATCAAACCCTTTTGCATAAGCGAAGGTTTTTTTTGTGGTTGTATTTTTTACAAAAAGCGTATCCAACCCTGATTCATATGAAAGAGCGTAACTCACCCACTTTCCGCAATCTGAAATGCTCTCTGCACTCAAGACACTCCACAATTTATACTCTTCAGACAGGAGTTGTTTTGTTTTTTTAACCTGCCCTATTACCGGACAGGTTATCAAAAACAACATAAAATTAATCCAAACAATCTTGAAGTTGCTATCTATAAAATCCATTAGTACCCTTGATTTTGAGGTTGTAGATTCGGATTTAGCTTCAATTCGGTTTCTGGAATTGGAAACAATACATCATGGGAATCCCATCCAGTTTTTACCATTGACAGAACCTCATCAACCTTGTTAAATCGTTTCAAATCAAAAAATCGATGTCCAAACTCTGTAAATAATTCTAATCTTCTTTCTTGAAGAATAGCATCCAAGATTTCGTCTTGTGAAAGTGCCGTGGTATCCTCTAAACCAGCTCTATTTCTTATTTTGTTTAAATCTTCTTTGGCTCCTAATAAATCTCCTAAATGAGCCCTTGCTTCTGCTCTTATCAGATACAACTCTCCTAAACGAAAAACAATAGAATACTCTACAGAAGAACCTGTATTGGAACTTTTATATTTAAACGGATGATACCAAGTAATACTACCATCACTAACTGCTTTAGTCCAATGAATTTCTCTTTGATCATTAGGGTCAAATGCTGCCATAAAATTAGCACTCAATGCCGATAATGGTGGCGGTCCAATAGTAAAATTAAATGTCCCACTTTCCAGGGTATTACCACCCGAAAATCCCGGGGCTAATTGCCAAATAGTTGAAGTACTTTCTTTCAGAAAAACTTTATCTAAATCTTGTTCGTATACATATAGCCCTGTATTGTTAATTACTTCTGATGCTTCAATAGCAGCCTCACTCCATAGTCCAGCGTACAAATTCACTCTTGAAAGTAGTGCATAAACGGTATGTTTATTAGGACGAACACGTTCCGTAGAAAAATAATCTTCTGGTAAAAGTTGTATAGCCTCTTCCAAATCATCCTTGATATTATTGTATATAGTGCTATCAGGTACTCGTACAGCAATACTATTTTTCTCATAATCCGTAGTGGTTATATATGGAATATCCCCAAATAGGTTTGTTAGATAAAAATGAATTAAAGAACGAACAAACAAGGCCTCTCCCCTTAATTGCTTACGGTCGGCAACCGGCAAGTTGACAGAATTCTCTACCCCCTCAATAACAGCATTTGCAGCATAAATTTGGTTATAACTAGTATCCCATAACCTTTTTACATCAGCATTAGATGCAATTAAGGAATTATTATAAAACACTACTGCTGCATTTTGTGAACTTCCATAAAAGTCTAGTTCGTCTGCATAATTACCCAATAAATGAGACAACCCTGTTGCTGAACCAGTTAGTAATCCCGCATCTCGAATTTTCGAATAAATATCTGTCATTGCTGCATTTGCAGTTGTCTTTTCTTCAAAAACTCCGTTAGAAGTTAATTGTGAACTTGGTAGGTCTATTTCTACAAAGTCATTACAGCTACAAATTGACAAAGTAACCACTAAAATGATTATTACCAGAACGACCAATCTCCAAATAATATTCTTGTGATACCTTGTATTTAATTTATTGTTATTAAAATTTTTCATGGTTTATTTTATTAAATTAAAAACTAAATTTTACACCCGCTGAAAGGATTCTCAATGGTGGCAAATATCCAGCTGACTTAAATTCAGGGTCCGCCCCATCATATTTGGTAAAGGTTAACACATTCTGTCCTTCAAAAAACACCATGCATTGTATATCTTTCAATGGTATATTATAGGAAAGAGAGATGTTTTTTAAACGTACAAAAGATGCATCACTGATAGCCCCATCACTTTCAAAATATTTATAATAAGCATCTACTGCCGCACTATTATTACCATCCGTATATATTGGATATGGAGCAATATCACCAGCCTGTTGCCAATGATTTAAAACAGCAGTAGGTTGGTTTGATTGAGATCCTAGAACTCCAAAAAATAATGTAGAATTGTAATTGATTTGCTTTACAAATTGAAAAAGGAAATCCAATTGCCAGTTCTTGTATTTTAATTGATTTTGAAAACCTCCAAAATATTTTGGATTAAAATCGCGAAGGGTTGTTTTATCTTCAATACCAGAAATAATTCCATCACCATTCACATCCTCAAAGGTATAAACACCTGTTTGTGGATCTACCCCTGTATAATGATACACTTTTTGAATGTTTAGTGGTTGCCCAATTACATATTGATTTGCATAGGTCGAACTTTCAAGGTCAGGGAACTTTATAAGTTTGTTACGTGAGATAGTAATATTAAAATTACTTATCCAACTAAAATCATTATTTTTTAAGTTTACAGTTCGCAGGGTAAATTCTACTCCTCTATTTTGTACTACGGCATCCAAATTAGATTGTATGGAAGAAAAACCTGTAGTACCCGGTAACGAAATACCGGTCAACTGATTTGAAGATCGATTGTTATACCATGCAGCTGTTAAAAAAATACGCTCATTTAAGAAACTGGTTTCCAATGCCACTTCCAATTTTTTATTAGTTTCCCATCCAAATTCAGGATTGAATAATCTTGTAGGTTGCAGCCCAATGGCTCCATCATAATTAACGCCAGAAGAAGCATACGCATCCAAATATTGGTAATCGCCAATCTGGTCATTACCTGTAATCCCATAGCTAGCTCTTAATTTTCCAAAACTTAAAATAGTATTGTTTTCCAAAAACCGTTCTTTAGAAAATAACCAAGCTACCCCAACTGCTCCAAAATTTGCAAATTGCTTACCAGAGCCAAATCGACTCGATCCATCTCTTCTTCCTGTAAGGTTTACCATATACTTTTCCTGCCAATTATAATTTATACGACCAAAAAACGCCTGATATTTATATTCTGTTTCCTCACTTACCAGCGTATACACATTTGATGCGGATGCCAAATTATAGATCAAACTGTTGCTTGTAAATCCTGACGCGTATTGTACTAACTGATTACCTTTCTGAGATTGATATGTTGCACCTACTAGAGTCTTCAATTTTCCTTTTCCAATAGTTTTATCCCAATTCAGTTGTGGTTCAAAAATCCATGATTCTCTATCCGAACGACTTGCAATTAAGCTAGAATATTCAGATCCTAACCCCCAAGCAGGATTATATCGTGTGGATGGATTAGCTGTGGTCTCTTTGTTAGAAAGTGTGGAATACCCAATGCTTGATTTTAGTTGCAAATCATCTGTAAATTGATAAGATAGATTAATATTGGCTATCATATCATTGGTCTTGGCTTCGTAGGTCCCTTCTAAATTTCTAAGTGGATTGTTAAAGGTATTATCCTCCCAATTTAGAGTTCCATCTTCCATATAAAGTGCAGGAGCATTAGGAGCTATACTTACTGCTTCTCGCATCATATCTACTCGTGGTTGGTTGTTGTTTTGTACGGTATAGCCTAAAGATACATTTGTTTTGAACTTTCTATTTTCGGATTCGTGATTCACGTTCAAATAAACATTACCTTTTTTATATGCAAAATCGCCAAGAAAAACCGTGGTTTGTTTGTTATAACTACCACTAAGTAAAAATTGTGTTTGTGCAGAACCTCCTGATAATGACGATTGAACATTAGTGACATCGGCGGTACCTCCCAGCAATTCTTTTTGCCAGTTAGTATATCTATTTTGATCCCAGGTACCATTTACATCATAGGCATAAGATGGGATTGTTGAAATTCCATCATTAGCATAAGCTTCCTTTCGCATAGCTATATATTCGGGAGTTTTCAACAAATCCATAAACCTAGTTACCCTTCCCATTCCTTGTGAAAAATTGGAAGTAAATTTTAATGTTCCTGCAGCCCCTTTTTTGGTAGTAATCAATACCACACCATTAGCACCTCTAGAACCATAAATAGCAGTAGCATCTGCATCTTTTAATACCTCAATACTTTCTATCTGATCTGGATTAATACTATTGAGTGGGCTTGGTTGCGTTGGCAATACAGCTGAATTAATTCCAGTACCGATAGGATCTGATGCATATGGAACTCCATTAATAATATACAACGGGCTGTTTCCATTAGCTCTTAAACTATTTTGTCCACGAATTTGTATATCAAACCCTCCCCCAGGAACACCTGTAGTTTGTGTAATATTTACTCCAGCCATGCGTCCTTGCATAGTCGCCAATGCATCAGAAACAGGTTGTTTTTCAATAGCTGAGGATGTGATTTTAGAAATACTCCCTGTACGCTCGCTTTCCTTAACAGCATAGTATCCTGCATTAATATGTACTTCTTGTAAGGTTGTTAAGTCTTCCTGTAATTGCACATTAATTTGAGAACGACCATTTACTTGAACAACCTTAGTTTTATATCCTAAGTAAGAAAAAATTAAGGTGTCTTTTACCGTTACTTCTATAGTATAGAATCCATTTAAATTGGAAACAGTACCTGTAGTTTTACCTTGTACAATAATGGAGACACCTGGCAACTCACCATTTATATCGGTAACAGTACCACTTACTTGTAGTTTTTGTTGTTGAAAATTTAAAATATGTAACCTATTACGTGCCTGCCCGGTAGAGAAAAACAGATAACACCCAAGAATAAAAGGATACATTGCTATTTTAATAGCTTTATTTATTGACTTTTTTTTCATATTATTAAGTATTGGTTAATTGAAACATGCGTTTTGTATTACCATGGCGCTCTATTTGGTTTACAACAAGAGTAGAGCGTCTTTTTTTTGATTTCAGAAATCTGAATTTTGTGTACCACCGATTAATTCAATACACTTAAATAATGTATTATTTGAAAAAGATGGTTGCCTATTTTTCTATGAGAAAGTTTCTATTTTTTTTCATAGAATATGGATCTGTTATTTCAGCGAAAATTACTTGCACCGAATTATTTAGCTTGTATTAAAGGACATTTATATACTCATAGACAATTGTTTTAACAGTCAAATTAATTAACAAATGAAGCGAGACTATAAAAAGAAGAAGATTTGCTAAGAATATGAACGGAGTTTATACCAATAAAAAAGGCATGGAACTCAGCTTATTGTATCAGAGGTATTGGCATACCTTACCACAAATAAGTGAGCCCACGCCATGGTCGTGAGCATCTAAACTTATCATCTCGTGGTTATAAAAATGCCAATTTTCTGATACGAGATTCAAAGCGAATGCTTCAAATTTTTTCTATAAGAAGTATCGCAAATTTAATATTATTTCTAATATTCTTAAACAAATATATAAAATAATACCGACATATATGTCGTTGTGTATATTTTTTTTTCTGTGTCAATTTGATATGATATGAAACAACTAAAAAATGAAAAGCTATTATTAGCAATTCAGAAAGTTTTAAAAGAGCTTCGAGCATCAACATCTTTGACACAAGATGCTGTAATTACTGATATTTACGATAATAAAAATATTACATTAAATCTTGGAAGAATCGAGACAGGCAATAGAAATATTTCTCCAAGCACAATTTTTTTACTTTGTGAATATTATAAGATCACAATTTCAAATTTTTTCGAATTAGTAGAAAAAGCTGACCCTAGCCTAAAGATAAAAAAATAGCCTTATTTTTTATATAAATTTAATTACGGGAAAACCGTAATATTTTTAATCATAAATTATATACATTTAGATTTTTATATAATTGATAAACGCAAGTAAAAACTACTTTTATCCGGAAATATTAATTTTGATAAACAGTTACTTTTTAACGGATATAACGAGTTGCAATTAATTGGAAAATTTCGTTATTCAGGAGAAAAAAGTTCATTAAAATAACTATTTAACAAATCGAAAAATCTCTGATTGAGTAATGAATCGGTCAGATTGATTTCCTGAGAGAACAGATTGAGTAATGAATCGCACAGAATTATTTTCAGAACGTACAAATTTGAGAAATGAAACGTGAAAAGTTTTGAATTGGTCAGATTAGAGAAAAGAATCGCAGAAAAGGAGCAATGACACGAACAGAGAAAAGAATCGGATTTATTTTCATTTCGGAGAAAACTCTGATTGAAAAATGGTAACTAACAAGAAAAAAGAGCAGGATTTATTCTCATTTCACACAAAAGGAGAAAAGAAAAGATAAAAAAACACGAAAGATTGAGAAATAACGAATTAGAAAAAGATTGAGAACAACTAATTGCAACACCGCATATAGCAAATTGCAAAATCAGTTTTTAATTGGAAAATTTGTACTTTTAAAAAAAAATTAAAACAAACTATGGAAAAGAACAACTTCAAAATTGCAACTTGCCATATTCAAACTCGTTATCTGCAAGCAAAACAAAAACTATGGCAATATTAGAAAGTCAATTATCAACTTGGGCTAATCAAGGCTCAATAAAAATGTCTTCTAGCACTTATGAAAGTGTAAAAAACTGTATTGACAGTATTAGCTGGAAATCTGATATTACCTATGAAATTTATCTTCAAGGGTCTTACAAAAATTCCACAAATATTTACGGAAATAGTGATGTAGATATTGTTGTTGAATTCACTAAAATATTCTCTTCAGACACTTCAAATTTAGACGAAATAGGAAAAGCAGTTCACAATTCCTTGGGTGACGCAAAATATACTCTTGAAGATTTCAAAAATACGATAGTTGAAAAACTTGAAAAGAATTATGGAAAAGAAAGTGTTGAAGTCGGTTCAAAAGCAATAAAAATTGATGGTAATGCATCCCGTCTTGATGCAGATGTTGTTGTCTGTAACACATTCAAGAAGTATCTTAAAAATGATGGTTCTAAAAATTTAAAAGCCACAAAAGGTATCATTTTTACGGATTCAGATAATGGAGATAAAATAATAAATTATCCTAAAATTCATTATGATAATGGGGTCAGTAAAAACGTACAGAATAGGACAAATGGAAATTATAAAAGTACTGTACGTATTTTTAGAAATATAAAAGCTAGTTTAGTTAACTCTGGTAAAATTAATTCTGATTTAGCACCTTCATATTTTGTTGAATGTCTTATTTACAATGGTAAAGACGAATGTTTTAAACAAAATACATATCAATTGAGAGTCTTTAATTTACTTAAACAATTTGTAAGTGACTTTAAAGACAATTCCGTTGATAATTACGTTTGCCAAAATGAGCAAAGAAAACTATTTGGACTCGGCAAACAGCAATGGAACAAAGATGATGCAAAAAAATTCATATCTGAAATTATTGTATTATGGGAGAAATAAAACAGACGGAAGAAATTAAACCTTTTAGAATCTTAGTTCTCGATGGCGGTGGTTCTAAAGGTATTTACACTTTAGGAATACTCAATGAACTAGAATTAAAGTTGGGCAGTACTCTTGATAATCATTTTTACTTGATTTACGGGACAAGTACTGGTTCAATTATTGGAGCATTAATTGCACTTGGCAAATCTATAAAAGAAATAAAAAAACTCTATTTAGAATATATTCCAGAAATAATGTCTAAAAACTCACGAAAGGGCAAAAGCAATGCCCTTAAAGAATTGGGTGATAAAGTTTTTGGAACAGCTACATTCGAAGATTTAAAAACTGATATCGGTATAGTAGCATTAAATTACGATACACAAAATCCTCTTGTATTTAAGTCTAATATCAAACAAGCTCACGGTATGCATCAATCATTTGTACCGGGATTTGGCTGCTCAATTTCTGATGCTGTTCAGTCATCTTGTTCTGCTTATCCTATTTTCGATTTTAAATTTGTTGACACCTTAAATCAAGGTAGAATAAAAACGATTGATGGTGGTTTTATAGCTAACAATGCTACTTTGTTCGCACTTGTTGATGCTGACAAAGCATTTAAAGTTAACAATGAAGATATCAAGGTTATTAGCATTGGTACTGGAAAGTTTATAGAAAAACCTGTTAAGGGATTTTTGAGTATTCTAAAGTATTTTAAAATCGTAAAATTTATCGACAGAGTCCTTCTATCAAGTACAAATACTAATGTCATTTTGACCAAATTAATATATCCACACGTTGAATTAGTTAGGCTTAATGACACTTATAATGAACCTGAATATGGAACGAATATGGTTGAACAAGATTTAGATAAATTGGAAAAATTATTTCAATTAGGAAGAGATTGTTATGCGAAAAAAGAAACTGAATTGAACAATATGCTGAATAAATAGCCAGCAGATAACAATGGTAATCGTTGCACAAGGCATTAGAAAAAAATAAAATATAACTCAAAAGCTCCTTTTTAAGGGGTTTTTGTTTTTAAAGAAATTTGATTACTGTTAATAATTAAAGGTCTCCAATCCACTTATT